>MDTB01167514.1_pt1 | contig 27707 bp, 28 predicted proteins | sample 811161 | NCBI WGS metagenome assembly MDTB01 (sample SAMN05326650, study PRJNA326480) | marine metagenome | isolation source: seawater | place: Mediterranean Sea | collected 2009
ATGATTCCTATTAGCGCACCAAGAATCGAACGATTCATAGTTAACTCCTTTTTCTCGGTTATCTTCATATATTAATATATTCACATAGGATACACGCGAGTATCCTTTGGCAAAGTTCACTTATTTAAATCAAAAAAACAAACGTTAATTCATATTATTTAAATTCAAATCGTTCTCTAACAATAATATATAAACAAGCAAATATTTGATTAAGATTGTAGGCTGAAAATTAAAAAGAATAAAAAATGGACAATCCGAGTCCATCATTTACAGAATTATTAACGACAAATAGACTTACTTTTAATTTATTATTAACTGATTTTCCTACTTCAATTCTATATTTAATGAAGTCATTACTGTTTATTCTTCTTGACGTTTTAATGTTATAGTATATTGAAGAAAGTTTACCATTTAATCCAAAATGAACTAATTTTGTTAGATCTTTAAGCCTTGTCATATTAGTATCATCTGAACGATTAGCATTTACGTATGGATTACCAATAATGTTACCTTCATATGACCAACCAGTTCTGTACTGATGATTCCAATAGTAACGATCAGCCTGATAGGGGGGGTTATCATATGCGTGAGAAGTATTTAGATATTCTAACAATATACTGTGATTTTTAATGAAATTTTCTAACTCAATTCCCCATAAACCGTCAAATTTATTGGCAAAACGTAAACTACTTGTATCTTCAAAGATATGTTGATAATAAATTTTTATTTTTTCTGTATTGATATTTCTTTCATAATGAAAATCCCAAATCCCTAAATGGTTCCCAAGTGCATTTGCGTGTGGAGCACCTTGGACTTGTTCGCCATCTGCTGAAATAAAAATTTTAAAATAGTCTCTTATAGAGCTTGGAAAAGATCCATAGTTTTCAGTTTCACCAGCCCACATTGCTTCATGAACAAAACCCACTGAAAATTTGTTTTGATTATTTTTAAAATTCATATAAACAAATTTTTCATGAAGAAATGGGGCTTTTTTACTATAAAAATTATTCCTTTCAAAAACTCCATGAGAAATACCAACTTCTAAATCAAGTTTGTCATTAAAAGTATATTTATGCACAAAACCAATTTTAGGCATTGGTTGAGCGTTTCTGCTAATTAACATTGATCCCGAACTAAGATCATCATTTAAATATTTACTAAAATCTCTATAGTATTTACCAATCCTTATAAATGTTTGTTCTGAAAAATTATGTTTTACAAAAGATTCACCGATTGATAATTTTTTCCCCTTAATAATTTGATCAACTATATTGCCATTTTCATCAATAACATAATCATTATCCTGGAATGAGTTGGAAATTGTGACTTTGTATTCAGTTTTATTGCTATGTGTTTCAAAAGTATACTCAATTTCTGTATCAGATAATTGTTTGCCGTAGTTGTTATTGTTTAACCACCAGTAATCATCATTTGTTGGAAAAGTATTAAATTGAATTGTTGACGAGTTTTGAGAAAATAAAGTATTAATTAGTATTAGCGTAAAAATAATAAAATAATTTTTTTTATAAAAATTTATAAACATAATTATATCTTTTGACTTAACATTTATTAATTTAATATTACCCATAAATAATACAAAGTAAATGGATTTCATAGATTTAAAATCACAACAAAAAAAAATTCTTCCAAAAATAAAAAAAAGATTTGATAGTATTTTATCTTCCGGAACCTATATAATGGGCAAAGAAGTAAATGAATTGGAAGAAAGGTTGGCTGATTACTGCGGAGTTAAGCATGCAATTACTTGCTCTTCTGGAACCGATGCTTTAATAATTCCTTTGATGGCGATGGGTATTGGTCCAGGTGATGCAGTTTTTACTACACCGTTTACCTACGTAGCAACAGCTGAGGTTATTTCAATTTTAGGGGCAACACCAGTATTTGTAGATGTTTATGATTCAACATTTAATATCGACTGTGATAAGCTTGAAATTGAAGTTAATAAAGTTATAAAAGATGGAAATCTTATTCCAAAAGCAATTATTCCTGTAGATTTGTTTGGAGTTCCTGCAAGGTATAGGTTGATTAATCAAATTGCTAAAAAATATAATTTAAAAGTAATTGCTGATGGTGCTCAAAGCTTTGGTGCTAGTATAAATGGTAAAAAAGTGGGAGTTTTTGGAGATATTGCAGCGACATCCTTTTATCCTGCTAAACCTCTTGGTTGTTATGGAGATGGTGGAGCAATTTTTACTGATAATGATGACTTATCCGAAAAATGTAAAGCTATAAGAATACATGGTACAAAAAAAGATAAATACAATAGCAGTTACATAGGATTAAATGGCAGGCTGGACACATTTCAAGCAGCTGTACTCTTAGAAAAGTTATCTATTTTTGATGGTGAGCTAGAATCAAGAGAAAACATCAGCACTTTTTATAGAAAGAATTTTCATAATGCACAATATATTCCTAAGAATTATTGCTCCTCTCATGCATTATTTTCAATTATTTTGAAATCTAAAGAGGAGAGAAAAAAGTTTATGGAAAAGCTAAATAGTGAAAATATCCCATCAGTAATTTATTATAAAAACCCAATTCATTTAATGCCTGCTTACAGCTATCTAAATTATTCAAAAGGAGATTTACCTGTTTCAGAAACTTTGTCAAATAAAATTATTAGTTTGCCGATGCACCCATATCTTTCATCTAGTGACTTAAAAAAAATTGTTGAGGTTTTTAGGAATTGAAGAATAAAATACCAAACTTATTTTTAGTTGGTGCACCAAAATCTGGTACAACAGCAATATATGAATTTTTAAATTCTCATCCAGACATATTCATGTCTCCGATTAAAGAACCTCATTTTTTTTCAAAAGATATTAAACCCGAAAATTTTACTCCATCTTATAGATTGAGACACAAATTTAATCTTAAAAAATATCTTAATTCCAAAGATTTTAATCCAATGCACATTGCATACTTATCAAATGAAAGCTTGGAAGATTATTTAAAATTGTTTGAGAATCATAGAGATCAAAAATTGTTAGGTGAAGCTAGTACTGGATATCTCTACAGTGAATGTGCAGCAAAAGAAATACATAAATTTAATCCTAACGCTAAAATCATAATGTGTTTGCGCAATCCAATTGACAGAGCATTTTCTCATTGGAAAATGGATTACAGAGCAGGAAGATCAAAATCCAGTACTTTTGTTAGCGATGTTAACGCTGACTATTCCATGAATGATCATAATTGGGGAGGAAAATCTCAAACTTTGGTTCAAATTGGTAAATATGCAAATCAAGTTGAAAGGTATTTTCAATTATTTGATCATAGAAATATAAAATGTCTGATTTATGAAGACTTAAAAACAAATCCTAAATCAACAATGGATGATTTATTCAATTTTTTGAATGTTAACAATGATATAGATATCGATTTTAATAAAAAACATAATCCATCAATAACTCCAAAATCCTCTATAGTTAAATTTCTTTTCAATTATTTTCGTTCTAATTTTCATTTAAGGGATAGGATTCCTGGCCCTTTAAAAATTTTAATTAAAAAATTATTTTTCACTCAGAATGATAAGGATATGATTTTAAAAAGTGATTATGAGCAACTTTCGCATTATTTTAAAGATGATATTTTGAGCTTAGAAAGCTTACTAAACGTTGATTTAAGCAAATGGAAAAAAGAATTTTGAAATGAGTAAAAGAATTTTAATTACGGGCGGAGCTGGTTTCATAGCTCATCATTTAGTAGAAAAAATTTTAAAAACTACTGATTGGGAAATCGTTACTATTGATAGACTAGATTTCAGTGGGAATTTAAATAGGCTGAATGAAGTGGTTTCCTCTTTTCCAAAAGTAGATCAAAAAAGGGTTAAGGTAGTTCACCATGATCTTAAAGCAGCTTTAAACCCAGAAATATCAGCAACAATTGGCAAAATTGATTTGATAAGTCATTTAGCTGCTGGATCACATGTAGATAGATCTATCGATTATCCCCTAGAGTTTGTTATGGATAATATAGTTGGAACAGCTAATATACTTGATTTTGCAAGAAAGATAGATGGCCTTGAAAGATTTGCATATTTTAGCACTGATGAAGTTTTTGGGCCTGCGCCACTTGGAATGAATTATAAAGAAAACGATAGATATAACTCAACCAATCCATACTCCGCAACGAAAGCTGGAGCAGAAGAATTAGTTGTAGCTTACGAAAACACTTATGGATTACCATCATTAATAACCCATACAATGAATGTTTTTGGTGAGCGGCAAAATCCTGAAAAATTTATACCCATGGTGATAAAAAAAGTAAGAGATAAAGAAATTGTTACCATTCATGCAAATCCTGAAAAAAATATAGCAGGATCTAGACACTACATACATGCTGAAGATGTATCTAATGCATTATTATTTTTATTTAACTATGATATTTCGACTTTTGAGCCAGACCCAACAGGAGCAAAGTGTCAAAAATTCAATATTGTCGGCAAAGATGAGATTGATAATTTATCATTAGCCCAATTCATTGCAAAGGTCCAAAATAAAAACCTTAAGTATGAAATGGTAGATTTTCACTCCCAAAGACCTGGTCACGACTTGAGATATGCTTTGTGTGGAGAAAAAATGAAAAAGATGGGCTGGGAACCTAAATCAGCTTATAAAAGATTAGAGTCTACGATTAAATGGACTCTCAAAAATGAAAAGTGGCTATCCATATAATTTATTTGTAAAGATTATTTTTAAAACTAAATTGGCACTATGAAAAAAATAATATGCATTCTTTTGTCCATAGGTATTATACAGTCTCAGACTTCTTTATCCGAAATAAAAAAATTAAGTAACTCTGAACTAAACATACTAAAGGAGAATTTTCAATCCCAAGATGAATCAAATATAAATGACACGGAAAGTACTTTTGAAGATGTTGATTCACTCCCGGTTGAAATTACAAAAGAGGAATTTAATTTAATTGATGAAGAATTTTTTGGGTATAACTATTTTCAGAAATCATTTAATTTTTTTGATAATGTACCTACTCCATCCGATTATAAATTAGGCGTTGGAGATGAAATTGTAATTTCTTTATGGGGTGAAGTAAATATTAGAGAAAAGTTTGTGATTAATAAAGAGGGGTTGATTTATTATGACAATATTGGATTTATTAATCTTTCAAATAATACAATCAGTGAAGCAGAAGGTTTATTAACTAAAGAGTTATCAACTATTTATTCCACTTTAAAAGGTGAAAAAAGTACCACAACTCTAATGCTCGAACTTGGAAAGTTAAAATCATTAAATGTTTATTTTTCAGGTGAAGTATATAGTCCTGGTATTCAACTTATTCATCCATTCTCAGATGTTTATGTAGCGCTGGTTCAAGCAGGAGGTATAAGACAAGAAGGCTCATTAAGAAATATCCAAATAATACGTAATCAAAAAGTAATACACACTGTAGATTTTTATACATTTTTTAATGAAGGTACTAACACATTTTCAAATATTAATATTATTGACGGTGATATTATTCATGTTCCAGCTATTAAAAACAGAGTTGAAATCTTAGGTGAAGTATTAAGACCTGGTTTTTACGAGACTATTGATAATGATTCAATAGCTGATTTAATAGATTACGCAGCAGGCTTAAATGCTAAAGCATCTTCTATTGTTACAATAGATACTGTCAAACCTATTAATGATAGAATATCGCAAGACAATATCATATCGAGTTTAAACGTTGACATTACTAAAAATGATATAGTTGATTTAAATAACGGAGACGTAGTTACTGTTAGAGAGGTAGGTAGTGCCAGTTCTAAAGTTCAAATATTCGGCAGGGTTAAAGTTCCAGGGAAATACGCCGCTTCTGGAATGTCTCTCAAAAATTTGTTAGATATTGCAGGAGGTTTTGATGACCCTATTTTTAGAAAAACTATTAGGGATGACAAGATAATTATTTTAAGAAAAGATTCGAGTCAGTTCTATAGTAAAGAATTTGAAGTATCTTATATAGATGCTCAATCATTCCCTCTAGAAATTGATGACAAAGTATTTGTATATGAAAATACTAACTATGAAAATAATTTCACTTATCGAGTAGAAGGTGAAGTTAATAAACCTGGGACATATCCATTAAAAAAAGGAATTACAGTTGGGGAAGCCTTAAAGTTAGCAGGAGGTATTTCAGAATTATCAACATTTTCTAACATTATTCTCAGCCAAGAATTTACTGAGTTAAATGAATTTGATGAGGAAATAACAATTTCAAAAAATGTTGCAAGTGTTGAATTAGATTTTCAATTAGATCCGAACACTGTCATTAAAGCTTTACCATTTGAAAACGTGGTGAGTGTTGAAGGTAATGTTTACAATCCAGGATTAGTTGCGTATTCTAAAAATCTTACTATGACACAAGCAATAGTACAAGCAGGAGGCTACAAGCCATATTCAATTAAAAGAAGTACTTACGTTAAAAGAGCAAATGGTGAAATAGATAAAGTAAATTTTTTTGGTGGGAGAGCAAAAAGACTGATGCCAGGGGACCAAGTATTTGTACCACTTGATCCTAATCCTTCTGATTTTGATATAACAACTTTTCTGGCTGATTTAGCATCTACTTTAGCAAATATTGCAGCCATTCTTATAATTGTTGATAATCAAAATAATTAATTGATATGAAACTTATTCTTCTGCGCCACGGAGAAAGTCAGTGGAATCTTGAAAACAGATTTACAGGCTGGAAAGATGTATCTCTAACAAAAAAAGGAATTCAAGAAGCCAACTTTTCAGGTAATGAGCTTTTAAGAAAGAACATAAAAATATCCAGTGTTTATACCTCGCTTTTAAAGCGAGCAGTTGAAACTGCTAAAATTGTTACAGATATCGTAAATTTCCCCCAAGATAAAATTAAGTATGATTGGCGTTTAAATGAGAGGCATTACGGATCTCTACAAGGATTAAATAAATCTGAAACAGCTAAAAAGTATGGAGAAGAACAAGTTCATATTTGGAGAAGAAGTTATGATATACCTCCTCCACCTTTAAATATAGATGATAAACGTCATCCAAAATTTAATGAAAAATTCAATTCCATAAAAGAGCCTCTTCCAAATGGAGAGAGTTTAAAAAATGTAATTGATAGGTTGAATCCATTTTGGTATGAATATATTAGTTCAAGAACGTCAGAAGGAAATCATCTGATTGTAGCACATAGTAATTCACTTCGTGCAATCATAAAAATTTTAGATAAATTATCTGACAGTGATATTTCTTCAGTTAATATACCAACAGGAGTTCCTTTAATATATGAATGTGATGAAAAACTAAATGTTTTGAACAAAAAATATTTAATAAGTAATAATGAATTACAAAAAAAAATCGATAAAGTTGTCAATCAAGGAAAAGTAAAATGAATACAGATTTCTCTAAAATAAGAGTATTAGTAATAGGAGACATAATGCTTGATTCATTTTTATATTGTTCCTCAAATAGAATTTCTCCTGAATGTAATGTGCCTATATTATTACCAAATGAACAAAAATATACTTTAGGAGGCGCTGCTAATGTTGCGAAAAATATAAGAAATTTTGGTGCAAAAGTATCTTTAGTTGGTATCATAGGAAAAGATCACAACTCTATAATTTTAAAAAGGTTATTTGATAAAGCTGAAATTGGAGCAGAATTGATTATTGAAAAAGAAGAAGAAGTCACTACTTTAAAAGAAAGATTATTTTCAAATGACATCCCTATTGCTAGAATTGATAAAGAAAAGACATTAAATATAAAATCTTACTTCAAGAGCATAACTTCAAACATATTAAATATTATTGATGATATTGATATTATAATTCTTTCTGATTACGAAAAAGGAATGTTGAGTAAAGATTTATGTAACTTCATTGTCTCATTAGCAAATAAGAAAAATAAAATGGTTTTTATTGATCCAAAGAAAGAAGATTTTAGTTCGTATAAGAATGCTAATTATATAACTCCAAATTTAGCCGAGATAAAAAAAGCCTTAGGTTGTGACAATAATTTCGAGCAAATATTAGAAAAATCTAAAAAATTATCAACAAAATTAAATTCTAAATTATTGATTACTAAATCAGAGAAGGGTTTATCACTTATTTCGAGCAATGATAGTTCTATTCATATTGATGGTATGGAGATAAATGATCCTGATGTTACCGGCGCAGGAGATACAGTCGTCGCTAGTTTTTCTTTAAGTATTTTTAATAAAAATACTGAACACGATTCAATGATATTTGCAAATACTGCAGCTTCATTAGTAGTTCAAAAAAATGGAACTTCCGTTGTTACAACAGATGAAATTTTAGATGTTATTAACGAGAAATGAATAATTTTAAAATTATTTTTGCTACTACAACTCGTAATCCTTCACGATCTTTTTTAAAGTCATTTTTTCAGATGAAAAAAATAGGTGAAAATTTTAAAGATTATAGAATTATTATTATTGAATCAGATTCAGACAAGAATTTGAATGACTACTTTAAAGAAATTTCAAACGAACCACGAGTTATAGTTAAAAGGCTAGGATCGCTAAAAAATAAAATAAAACACGGAAAGCTGAGAACCGAAAGAATTGCTTTCTCTAGAAATGAATATATAAGTATGATAAAAAATTCTAAAGATTTAATTGGTTTTGATTTTTTAGCTATTTATGATAGTGACGGTGCAAGTAGGATGATTAATTATAAATCCATAGAAGCAGCTTTAAAAATTAATACCGATTGGACTGCCCAGTTTGCAAATCAATTATTCTTTTATTACGATATTTTCGCATTAAGAGCGAAGGGGTGGGTAGAAAAAAATCCAAAAGAAATTAGAGAATCTTTAATAGTAAATAAAATGAGTGAAAAAAAGGCTTATATAAAAGCATTTTCAAGAAATATGAAACATATTAAAAAAAATGGTAAGTTAATCAATGTTGAATCTGCATTTGGTTCTTTTGGAATTTATAAAATCAAAGACATTGGAAATGCTTTTTACAGGGGTAACTTAAATGGTAAACCTTATTGTGAACACGTAACATTTAATTTAGATTTAATTGCCCAAAATAAAAAACTCTTCATAAATCCTAATTTAATTTCCTCTTTAGGTTTTCCTCAGCATACATTTTTGCCAAAATTTTTGATATACTTACTTCCAGAAAAAGTATTTAAAATTATATATAAAAATTTTGGGGGGAGTAATAAAAAATATAGATTTAACAAGCTATTTGATTATTTTAATTAATCTATTTCAGCTAATATTTTTATAAATTTTTTCGAAATAATGTCAATATCAAAATTATCTTTGGCATATTTATAACCATTTTCTCCTAAATGTTTATAGTCATCGAAGTTTTGAATAATATTTTCAACTTTATCATTTAAATCAAATTTATTTTCAACAACTACTCCACATCTATTATCATAAATTATTTTAGATACGAGATTTTTTTTGCTGATATTAACAATAGGTATTCTTTCTGCACAAAGTATAGATAAAAATTTAGATGGTACGCAAAAATCACTTGAATCGTCTTCAAGCAAGACTAGGCTTAACTCTGATGATGCTAAGACTTGAGGGAATAATTCAAAATCTTGAAATGGTAGAAAAATTATATTATCTAAATTAAACTTATTTGATTCTTTCATTAAATATTCAACAACTGGCCCTTCAGAAACAATAATCAGTCTTACATTTTCAAATTTTTCTTTAAGAGTTTTAGCTAAACTTACTATTACATCTGGGTTATGTTTATAACCTAAAGTTCCAGAGTATAAAATATTAAATGAATTTGATATATTATTTTTAATAGAAAAGTTGTTTTTCTTATTCATTGGTTTAATGTTTTCCAAAGATCCCCAATTATTAATTATAAATACTCTTTTATCTTCAATTTCATTTCTAAAAAATTGTTTAAAATCTTCAGTAATTAATATCAGCGCGTCAGATGATTTAACAGAAAAAGTTTCTAATTTTTGAAATAAATAGGAAATATAGGTCAATAAAGGATTTTTATATCTTTTTAGAATCCTATTAATCGCTATGTATTGAACGTCTTGAATCCAAAATATAATTTTAATTGAAAAAATCTTTTTTAAAAATGAAATAAAAAACATAGGTACCAGAGGTATGCTTGAACAAACCATTATAGTTGGTTTTATTTTTAAGATTTGTTTGTAACATTTAAAAACGTATTGAATTTCATTAAAAAATCTAATATAAAAATTTCTAGAAATTTTTTGTGGTACCTCAACAATTATTTCTTGTTCATTAGTTTTAAAATCAGATTTTGGCCCTAGCTGTTCAGGATTATATAAATGGTAGATTTCTAAGTCTTTTGATTTTGAAAGTTTTTTTGTTAGATCGTGTACGAAAGGATGACCTGGAAAATCAAAAAAAATTACCCTTTGTTTTTTTTCTATAATTTTTCTTCCCAATAATCAAGCATTTCATCAATCATCGATTCAAAAGAATATTCAGGTTTCCAACCTGTAGCTAACTTTAGTTTTGTAGAATCTCCTTTCAGTACATCTAATTCAAAAGGTCTCATATATCTTTTATCAATCAATATTAAACTTTTATCTAATTTTAGTTTTCTAAAAACATAATCACAAAGCTCTTGAACTGAATGTGTTTTACCTGTAGCACATACAAAATCGTCTGGATTTTTACATTGAAGTATAAGATGCATTGCTCTTGTGTAGTCTTTTGCATGACCCCAATCTCTTGATGCCGCTAAATTACCCAACGATAAATTTTTAGTAATCCCTTTTTTAATTAAAACAGCACCTTTAGCAATTTTATTTGTGACAAATGTTGTTCCTCTAAGAGGGCTTTCGTGATTAAATAATATACCATTTGAAGCAAAAATTTTATATGACTTTCTATAGATTTTTACATTATTGTAAGCGCATAGCTTAGCTGCACCATATGGACTTACTGGTTCCATAGGGGTTGTCTCTCTTTGATATCCATCATTATCTATGGAGTTACCAAACATTTCTGATGAACTGGCTTGGTAAAATCTAATATTTCTATCTTCAGTTCTAATAGTTTCTAATAGATTAAGTGTTCCATGAACAATTGAATCAGTTGTATATAGTGGAACATCAAATGAGACTTTTACATGTGATTGAGCTGCCAAATTATATATTTCGTGAGGTTTTATTTGTTTAATTATTCTTTGTAAGGAAGAAAGATCAGTTAAGTCTGCATAGAACAGATTATTTTGAATTATGTCATATATATCATTTAATCTTACTGTTTGGTTTTCGGGTACTGAATTTCTTCTCAAAATTCCATAGACCTCGTAATCATTTTCTAGCAGGTATTGTGAAAGGTATGCGCCATCCTGCCCACTAATACCAGTAATAAGAGCTCTTTTCTTCATTTCCTTGCCTCTTTATAATTATTAAAAAACCAATTTATTGTCTTTTTTAAACCATCTTCAATTGGTGTAAATTTATAGTCACCAATATGTGATTTAAGTTTAGAAGTATTAGTTTTCTTTATTAATTGACCATCACTTTTTGATTTATCAAAAACAACTTCTCCTCGGAAGTTAGATATTTCAACAATCATTTCAACAATTTCTTTTATAGTTACTTCTTCTTTCGAATTTGATATTATTAACGGGGATTTGTCATTATAATTTTTGATAAGTTCTATGCAAATTTCTGCTAGGTCTTCAGAAAAAATAAATTCTCTTACAGCAATACCGCTTCCATAAACTATTAAGGGTTTTTTATTCCTCTTGGCATTCCATACTTTATGAATTAAACCAGGAATTACATGACCATTTTCAATGTTGAAATTATCTCTTGGACCATAAATATTTGTTGGTATTACATTAAAATAATTTAAATCGAATTGTTGGTTATATGATTTGACTTGAATATCTAACATCCTTTTAGCGTATGCATATGCAAAATTTGAATCATGAGGTAATCCTCCATGAAGGTCTTCTTCCGTAAAACTATGGCCTAGATTATCAGGAAAAATACATGTAGATAAAAAACCTACAAATTTGCTAATACTTAGTTTTTTAGATATTTTAATAATATTAGAATTCATAAGAATATTCTCATCAAAATAATCTGCAGGATAATTCAAATTACTATATAAACCACCAACTTTTGCAGCGCAATGTATTATACCATCTACATTATGTGACTTTATTTTCTGAAAAGATTGATTGTAGTCAAATAGATTTAAATCTTTAGAATTGAATTTTAATGTTTCATTTTTAAAAGCACTACCAACTAATCCACTACCACCCGTAATTAATAATTTCATAGAGAAATATAGTTACAATATTTTTTTAATATCATGATTAATTTTGGTTAGATTAATATGATATTTTAAGGGCCCATAGCTCAATTGGTTAGAGCAACGGACTCATAATCCGCAGGTTCGGGGTTCAAGTCCCTGTGGGCCCACATATGAGCAGTCATTCTTATATTTCAGATCCTAAAAACGAAGACATTTTTATAAATATCAACGGTGAATTGTTTCATAGAAGTGAAGCAAAAATATCTGTTTTTGATAGCGGTTTTTTATTAGGTGATGGTGTATGGGAAGGAATAAGACTCCATCAATCGAAATTGGTTTTTATTGACGAACACTTAGAAAGATTAATAAACAGTGCAAAAGGTATATCTTTAAATATTCCTCTATCAAAAGAAGAAATCGTTGAAGAAATACATAAAGTTTTATTAAAAAATTCAATGAAAGATGACGTTCATATTCGTCTTATTATTACTCGAGGAGATAAAATTACGCCTTATCAGAACCCAAACGCTAATATTGGACCTATTAATTTTGTAATTATACCTGAATATAAAAAAACAGAACCAAGCACCTACAAGAAAGGTATCATTATCGGAAGAGTGAAAACGATTAGACCTTCAGCTGAAATCTTAAGCACTCATTTTAATACCTTAAGTAAGTTAAACTGTATTTTAGCAAGCGTAGAGGCAAATAAATTAGGTTATGATGAAGGAATAATGAATGATTTAAATGGTAACATTAGTACATGCAATTCTACAAATCTTTTTTTTGTTAAAAATAATAATGTATGGACTTCCTCAGGCGAATACTGTCTTAATGGTGTAACCAGAGGAAAAGCAATCGCAATATGTTCAGAAAATAAAATTAATTGTTACCAAAGAAATTTTAATTTTCAAGATGTGAAAGATTGTGAAGAAGCTTTTGTAACTGGAACTTTTGCTGGGATTATACCCGTATCTAAATTTGAAAAAAGATTTTTAAAATCTACACAACCAAATTCTTTAGTGAATAAAATTAGATCTCTATACAATAAAAGTATTGATAAATATATTGGATCAAAATGATAGTTACCTGTTTTTCTGGACCGCGTAATATTTCTACAGCATTAATGAGATCATGGTCTTCGAGGAGCGATACATATGTATCAGATGAACCTTTTTATGCCTACTACCTTAATGAAACAAAATTTGAACATCCAATGTTTACAGAAATTTTAGAAAAATATCCTAATAATTTTGATGAAATTGCAAATTACTTAACCAGAGATATACCAAAAAATAAAAAAATCTGGTATCAAAAACATATGGCCCATCATTTATTGGATTTAAAAAAGTTAGATTGGATTAAAAAATGTGAAAATTGTATTTTAATTAGACATCCAAAAGAAGTAATTAGTTCTTATTTAATAAAAAATAAACTAAATAATATTGAAGAATTAGGATATCCTCAACAACTCGAAATTGCTAAGTTTTTAAAAAAAAATAATAAATCTCTTACAATTATAGATTCAAAAGAAATTTTAGATAATCCTAATGTTGCACTCAAAAACTGGTGCAAAAGAATCAACATTAATTTTAAAGCATCAATGCTAAAATGGAAGAAGGGAATACATCCTTATGATGGCATATGGGCCAAACATTGGTATGATAATGTTGTTAATTCTACAGAATTTCAACCTAATATTAATAAAAACATAAGCATTGAGAAAAAGTATGATTCTATTTATAATGAATCAATGAGGTGTTATAATAATTTATTGGAAATAAAATAATGAAATTAATGTTAAGTCTATGGGCACAACCGAACTGGATTAAATGGTTAGTTTATTTTGGAGTCGTTTATTTACTTTTTTTAATTAAAGAAGCTTTTGCAATTGTTTTATGGCTACTTTTTTGTATCATTTTATATTATATCATTTTTGCACAAAACATATTTAAATCAAGGACTTATTATGAGAAAAATATTTAGTTATTTTATATTATTAATTTTGCCTTTAACCTTTTTTTCTTGTTTAGAAAATACATCTGATTTAAGACCTCATGGCAATCAATCTAATCTCCCAGATTTAACGGAAAATAATTATTTAATAGGCAATTTAAATGAAAACAGATCTTCATTCAGAGTATCATACTATGATATAAATATAGATTTTGATATTGAAAATAAATCACTTAATGGCTTTGTTACTATTAAAGCACAAAGTCTAAAAGATATAAATCAGCTTCAGATAGATTTAGCAGAAAATTTAAACATCAAAAATATTATTTTTCAGAATGAAGAATTGGAATATTCAAGAGAATTAGACTCTGTTTTAATTAACTTTTTAAACACTATTAAAAAAGATTCTTTATTTGATTTTACTATTCATTATAGCGGAGTTCCGCAAAATGCAGATAATCCACCATGGGCTGGTGGATTTACCTGGTCTAAAGATAAAGATGGAAGAGATTGGGTAGCTGTATCATGTGAAGGTGAGGGTGCTAGAATTTGGTGGCCTAATAAAGATCATATTACTGCTGAAGGAGATAGTGTAAGAATGGCTTATACAGTTCCATCAAACTTGGTAGCTGTAGGTAACGGTAAACTTAGGAGTATTACTTCAAATGGTAATAAATCTACCTATGAGTGGTTTGTCAAAAATCCAATAAATAATTATAATATTTCTGTTCAAATTGGAAATTATGTTACAGTACAAGATACATTTATTAAAAATGACACTATACACTTTATGAATCATTATGTCTTAGACTATAATGAAGAACTTGCATCAAACTATTTCCCCCAGTCCAAAGAGGTAATTAGATTCTATGAGAAATTTTTTGGAGATTACCAATGGTATGAAGATGGTTACAAACTAATAGAAGTGCCATATTTAGGAATGGAGCATCAGTCAGCTGTAACATATGGGAATGGATTTAGCATATATAATGGAATAAGAAGTAAAAGTTGGCCAATGTATGGGGTCGCTGATCCACTAATAATTCACGAAACTGGACACGAATGGTTTGGGAATAGTGTTACTGCATCAGATCCAACCCATATTTGGATTCATGAAGGTCTGCAGGTTTATTCCGAAGCTATCTACTTTGAAGATAAATTTGATAGCTATGAAGTTGGTGTTCATTACTTAAATACAATAAAAAATAGAATCACAAATGAAATTCCAATCGTAGGTAGAGAAAACGAAAATCATTGGGCATTACATGGGGATACTTATATGAAAGGTGCATGGGTAATGCATACACTAAGAAGCGCAATTAACAATGATAAAGTTTGGTTTGAAATTCTTTATCAATTTATGACTGAAAATGCAAAAGGGTTTGCTAATACAAAAGATTTTTTTGATAAAGTAAAAGAGAAAACAGGAAAAGATTACTGGTATTTTGCAGAACAATATTTTTATACTCCAAATCAGCCGGAGTTAGAATATTATCAAACAAATGATAATTTTTATTATAGATGGAATAATGTAAAAGATAATTTCATAATGCCTTTAGGTTTACTTGTAAATGGTAAAGAATCAAGAGTTTTACCAACAAAAGAATATCAATCTTTTAAAATTTCTAAACATTCTCAAATTGAAATCATGGATTGGAAATTTTATGTTAAACCTGTAAAAAAAGAATTATAAAATTAATTGATTTATTTAATATACTATTAGTCAATTATAATCTATATTTCCACATTAGTTAACTTAGGAAAAATAAAATTATGAGCAATGTTGTATGGCATAAAACCACAGTATCCAAAGCAGATAGAGAACAATCAATTTCTCAAAAACCATTTCTATTGTGGTTTACTGGCTTAAGTGCAAGTGGTAAATCTACCATTGCAAATATTGTTGAACAGAAACTTTTTCAGTTAAATTATAAAACCTATCTCTTAGATGGTGATAATGTTCGCCATGGTTTGAATAAAGATTTAGGCTTTGATGAAATAAGTAGAGTTGAAAATATTAGAAGAATTGGGGAAGTTTCAAAACTATTTAACGATGCAGGGCTAATTGTTTTAACTGCTTTTATTTCACCGTTTAAATCAGATAGAAAAATGGTTAGAGATTTATTTGAAGGAAGAGATTTTTTAGAGGTTTATATTGATGCCTCTTTAGATGTTTGTGAAAATAGAGATCCTAAGGGCATGTACAAAAAAGCTCGATCGGGAGAAATTAAAGAATTTACAGGAATATCATCACCATATGAAGCTCCAGAAAATCCTGAAATTTATGTTCTAAACAATGAAATAAGTCTAGAAGAAGCATCAAATCAAATTATAGACTATCTTACTAAAAATAATTATATAAATATTAAAGGAGCTAATAAATGAAGTATTCAATGTTTGTTGGAAGATGGCAACCCTTACATAAAGGACATTTATGGTTAATCAATCAAAGGCTTAAAGAGGGTAAAAATGTTTGGTTGGCAATTCGCGATGTAAAGCCAGATGAAAATAATCCATGGACAGCAAAAGAAATAGAAGAAATGGTTCATGCCGGAGAATTAAAAGACTTAATTGCAGATGGTAGAGTTATTACTTCTATAATACCCGATATCGAGTCAGTTAATTATGGTAGAGGCGTTGGTTATGAAATCATTGAACACGTACCTCCTACGGAAATTGGAGATATTTCTGCAACTTCTATAAGGCAGAAGATGCGTAAAGAGGGGAATCTTTAATCCAATTAAATAAAGAATTTAACTTTTATAAATTATAACTAATTTTGCCGATGGAACTAAATATTTTAAAAGCACTTAAATTATATATATTAGATTGGAAGATATATTACAAATACTTTCTAATCATTGTTTTGCTTGCATTGGCTATATCTTCATTGGAAACAAAAAAATACACCGCTTATTTTAGTTTCTATCAAAAGAGCTCATCGGATGCTATTGGTCTTTTACAATCATTTACATCCATTGATTCAGAAAACCTTCCTTTAAAATCTGTTGTTGGTTCCAAACAATTATATATGCATTTATCAAAAAAAAAATGGAGTGGAAAACACTTGTGGGAAATTTTAAATGTTGGTCAAGGATTGAGGGCTAAAATATCTGACCATTTATTCTTTTCTAATATTGACTCCAATGAAATAAATATTGATAGAACAATTGAACTATTACAATCTAAAGTTATTAAGATTAGAGAAAATAATGCTGATAGTAGTATTTCAATTTTTGTTGAAACATCTTCTAAAGAATTATCAAAAGAGATATCTAATGAAATAGTTCTGTACGTTAATAATTATTATAGCAATGTTTTAAATGAATCTGCTCTTCAAAAAACTAATTTTATTAATAAAAGAATTTTGGATTTAGAATTTGAACTGGACAATATTAGAAATGAAATAATTTCTTTTAAAGAAAATAACAAAAATCTTGATTCGCCCAAACTCGTTGAAGAACTAAAAATGCTTGAGTCAAAGCTTTTGTTAAAATCTCAAGTTTATATTGAGCTTTACTCTAATTATGAATTTAAACTTTTAGAGTCCATTGATAAATCAAATGCTGTTTTTTTAATAAATGATATCAACACATTAGCAAAACCATCAAGCCCGAACGTTATTTATAATTTGCTTATATCAATTTTTGTATCATTTTTGATTACTTTCATATTAAGTATCAAAAAGAACAACAGTTTTAAGCTAAATGTCTTTTAGAGTAATATCTTTTTTTACTCTTTTTTTTCTTTCAATCATAAAATTCTTTGGACCTGAAAGAGGTTTTTCGGATAGTGGATTTAATTTATATCAAATCGTCGGATTAATAATTTTTTTGACTACAACTATAGTAATTAACTATATAAATAATGCTCATAAATATGATTTAAATCATTTTTTGCTTCTTTTTTTTACTTTTGCAATTATTTCTTCATTACTCAGCTTTAATATTATATCGATATTATATTCAATGTTATTTTTAATAAATACAATATGTATTTATTTAATTTTTACTGAACCATTGAAAAAGATAGTTTATTCATCAAAATACGTACCTATTTTTTTAGTATTTCTAATGCTTGTTCAATTTTATTACTACGGGGTGGATATTTTTGGAAGAGAAGTAGGAAATTTTGAGCCCAACCAATTTTCAATTTTAGCATTATGCGCAATTTCTTTGAACTTTTTTACTTCAAAAAATATAATTTCAAGATCAGTTATTTTAATTATTTCTTTTTTCTTAATAATGATAACCACATCAAGAGGCGCTTTGGGCGCTTCTTTAATTTTCTTATTTACATATTCTAGTATGTATATTGTTAAAAATTATAATTTTGAAAAATTTTTTAATTATTCGACACTGCTATTATTATTTCTATCTGCAGTTGTACTATTGAATCTCGAAAATGTAAAATTGCTCTTAAATGGTTTTTCTCTTTATTTTGAGCTTACTTCTGCAGATAGAGGCTTACAGTCTGGATTTACTGGAAGAGATATATTATGGATAAATGCACTTGATCAATTTTATAATCATCCTCTTTTAGGTTCTGGTTTAAGAAATTTTGACTTTAGAACACATAGCACATACGTTTTACTTTTATCTGAAACAGGGATTCTTGGTTTATTAACATTTCTATTATTTTTAATTTCAACTTTATTTAATGGTTTCTTAAAAATTTTTAATAGTTATGATGATCAAATTAATACTTCCATTTCATTTATAGTTGCAATGTTTTTTTACGCATTCATTGAAAAGTCTGTTTTACTTTTTACTATGCCTAATTCTTTGTTACTTTTCTTCTTTAGTGCGTACATCTTTCATGATAAGAACAATGAAAAATTACATTAATATAGTTATATCATTTCTAACTAGGATAATAACATCACTATGTGGTTTTATAGTTTATGGCATATTATCAAGAAATCTATCGAGTGATGATTTCGGGGTTTTTACTTTTACCATGGTTTTAATATCTCAGCTAACTATTTTATGTACGGGAGGGTTATTTTTAATTTCTTCAAAAAAAATTGCTACTCTTAAAAAAAATACTTTAAAAATTAAAATTTTTGAGTCTTTTTTTATAAACATATCTCTATTTAGTTTAATTTTTTTCTCGCTTAACCAATTCACTGATGTTCTTAACTATTTAAAAATAAATCAACTAACATTAATCATTTTTTGTATAGTATTTGTCTCATCGTTTCATAGAATTATTTCAGATTATTTTAGAGCTGTAAATAGATTTATTTATTTTAGCTTATTTAACTCCATAGGAAGTGGAGCTGGATCTTTGATGTGGATTTTTTTTACTTTTTCAATTATTACTTTAAAAAAGCAGAATCTTTTATCAGTACCAAGTGTTTTTACATATTATTTAATATCTTCTATTAGTGTTACTGCTCTTTTTTTTCTTATTCATAGAAATGTATTAACTAGACTTTCAAAATTATTTAGAAATATTTCTTTTTCGGGATATATGGAAACAAAAAATTTTCTTTTTCAAGGATATTCATTGATGCTGATTAATATAACAGCTGGAATAATCAATTTCTTTCCAGCTTTCTATATTTTTTATTTTTTGTCGTCTGAACAAACAGGTTCTTTTTTATCAGCTCAAAAAATTGCTATGCTCATTTTGGTACCATTATCAATTGTTGATATTTCAATTCCTCAGACAATTTCTAAAAACTTTGACAATGCAAAATTTTTCTTACCATACATATTAAAAGTTAGTTTTATAAGGTTTTGTATGGCTCTTCCAATTTTTTCTTCAATAATTTTATTTCCTGAAAGCATTATTATTTTGGTTTATGGGCAAGAATTTATTCATATTGAATCAATACTAAAGTTATTATCAATATCTTTAATACCAGCATTTATTCTTGGACCAACACGCCAGTTGATGACATTTACGAATAATCTTTTAAAGTTATTTTTTACCGATTTAACGTTTATAATACTAACAATTACATTGATAATAATTTTTAAAAATTCAATTGATTTTGAAACATTTGTCAATTATTACGTATTAGTCAATGTTTTGAGATTTTCTGTTTATTTCATTTTTTGCGTTTATTTCTTTAGAGCTAAATCAACTTTTTCATTAAATTTTTTAAAAAATGAAACAAAAAATTAAATTCAATTTGAAATATAAGTTTATGAGATATTTACCAAGCATATTTCATTCAATCAATTATTTTAGGTTTCCAGATAGTGCTGCTGCAATTGAAAACGACATTATTATTGATGGGTATATGAGATCTAGTAATACTTTTTCATATCATGCTTTTAAATATTTGAATGAAGAATCTTCTATTTCACACCACAGACATTCAAGCGCAGGCTTACTCTTTGGCATTAAAAATAATATTCCAATATTGCTTTTAATTAGGAAGCCTTCCGATGTTTTTATTTCAACTTATATATTTAAAAATCAAGAAATCTCGTTTAAAGATATCGCTAAATCTTGGATCATGTTTTATGAAGCACTTTTACCTTTTAAAAATAAAATTTTTGTAGGAGATTTCAATATTGTGACAAAAGATTTTTCAAAAGTAATCAAAAATATTAATAACTTTTATGGAAAAAATTTTAATTATTATACAAAAAATAATTTCAATGATTTGATTTTTCAAAATATAAAAAAAGTGCACAAAAATGTTAATAAGCAAGTTTTGCATGACACAATTGCTTTACCAAACAAAAAAAGAATTGAAAAAAAAACTTTATTAAATAATAAAATGGAAAACGAAATCCCTAATCTTTTAGAACAATCAAACAAATTATATAGCAAATTTATAAAATGAAAAGTATTGGAATTATTGGGCTTGGTTATGTAGGTAAAGCTATTGAATCTTATTTTAGAAAATTTTATAAAATTAATACATTTGATATCAATGGTCTTTCGAACTGTGATTCAATAAATGATGTCTATTATTCTTCTGAATTATTGTTTATTTGTCTTCCGACTCCAATGAGGAAAGATGGATCATGTGATTTAGAAATAGTAGAAAATGTTATTTCAGAAATTAATAGCTTTCCTATTAATTCTAATAAAAAATTAATTGTTATTAAATCTACTGTTCCTGTTGGAACTACAAATAACCTTGCACAAAAATATAAAAATTTAAATTTTTGTTTTAATCCCGAATTTTTAACTGAAGCTAATTTTATAGATGATTTTAAAAACCAGGATAGAATCATTTTAGGTGGTGAAAATTTGGATGTTATTTATGAGTTGTACTCAAAAACTTTTAAGGATGTCACAATAATTAAGACGGATTATAAATCAGCTGAAATGGTTAAGTATGTCACAAATACCTTTCTTGCGGTTAAAGTTTCTTATGCTAATGAGGTAGCGTCTTTATGCAAAAAACTAAATATCGATTTCGATGAAATGATCAAAATTGCGACCCTAGATAGTAGAATTGGAAAATCACATTGGAAAGTTCCTGGGCCAGATGGAAAAATGGGATATGGAGGAACATGTTTCCCTAAAGATATTTCATCTCTTATCAATCAATTTGAACAAAATGAAATAAAATCAATAATTCTTGAGGCATCTTTAAATCGAAATAATAATATTGATCGTAAAGAAAGAGATTGGGAAAAATTAAAAGGTAGGTCTGTTTCTGATGATAAAGCCACCTAATATTTAATCAATAATTCCTAAATCCTTTTTATATTTTGGAATCCAATCTTCAATATTAATGCGAGGCTTCCAATTTAAAAGTTCCTCTGCTTTTTTATTATCAGCAAGAGTCTCTCTTGGTTCAATGACAGGATCTATATTAATCTTTGAACCACCAATCATATTGGCTATTTCATTAATAGATCTATTAACACCATTCCCAATATTAATTACTTCTCCTTTACCTACCTCATTAGACTCCATTGCAAGTATATTTGCATTAGCAATATCGCTTACGTGCGTAAAATCTCTTCTTTGTTCACCGTCACCTCTAATTGTCAATGGTTGATTATTTAATCTTTGTTTTACGAAAGTTGAAATAACTAATGTATATGCACCATCTAAGCTTTGTCTTTCTCCATACACATTAAAATACCGTAATGAGACTGTTTCAAGATTGTAGATTTGTGAAAACATTTTGCAGTAGATTTCTCCATAATATTTTTGTGCTGCATAAGGAGAAATGGGATTAATTTTACCATTTTCTTTTAAAGGAAGTTTTAACTCATTTCCATAAGCAGAAGAAGAAGAACTATAAACAATGCGTTTTATATTCATTTCTGAACACGCATTTAGAATATTTAAAGTTCCTAGCGTATTATTTTTTTCAAAAATTAGAGGATTTTTTATTGATTCTTGAACTCTGGGAAACGCAGCTAAATGAAATACACCGTCTACATTTGAAATAATACTTTTAATAGAATCTAAATTACTTTCTTTTGATATATCTAAAGTAAAATATTGAGCTTTTTTGTTACAGTTTTCTTTTTTACCAGTTGAAAAATTGTCAACAACTATAACTTCATGTCCTTTTTGGATTAATAAATCGACTAAATTACTACCAATAAAACCAGCTCCACCAGTAACAAAGTATTTCATGGAAATGAACTTACGACTAATTTATTTATTTAAAGTATATGAAATTAATATTTGAATTATTAGAATCAATGTAACAATTTGGATGTATCACATTTTATGATAAAACTTTTTTTTGATAAAACAGTATCATTAATAATTTTACTTTTTATTTTACCTGTGTTAGTTTTTATTTCATTAGTCACTATTATTATTGACGGCTTACCATTTACTTTCTCTGCAAAAAGAGTTGGTTTAAGAGGTAATATATTTTATATATATAAATTTAGGTCAATGTCTAAAGATTCAAACAAAATTTTAGGTAAATGGGGGAGCTTTATTAGAAAGACAAACCTAGACGAGTTACCCCAGTTTATCAATGTAATGAAAGGTGATATGTCCATAATAGGACCGCGCCCACATGATGTAGAAGAGGATAGTTACTTTGAAAAGAATATTAAAAACTATTATTTAAGACGTTCTATAAAACCTGGTATTACTGGGCTGGCACAAATTAGGGGTAATAGAGGGGGATCAGATATAAGAGTAATCAAAAATAGAGTGAAGCATGATTTAGAATATATTGAAAATCAAAGTTTTTTATTAGATGTAAAGATTTTTATTAAAACAGTTTCTCTAATCTTTAAGCCAAATCATTAAAACTACTTTCAACATGTGCGCAAATAATATGTCCGATTAGAATATGCATTTCCTGAATTCTGGCAGTATTATTACTATTAATTTTAATAAAATCACAACCTAGGTTTAAAATTCCACCTCCATCATTTCCTGTTAATGCGAAACAAGTCATTTTATGGCTTTGAGCCTCTTTTATTGCATTTATCACATTTTGGCTATTGCCTGAAGTTGAAATTGCAATAAGTAAATCATCTTTTTTACCTATTGCTTTAATCTGTCTTGCAAAAATTTTCTCAAAACCATAATCATTTGCAATTGCTGTTATAGATGACATATTATCATTTAAGGAAATTGCTGGTAAAGGATTTCGATCAGTTTCAAATCTTCCAACAAATTCCGCTGCAATATGGTTTGCATCGCTTGCACTACCGCCATTTCCGCACAACAAAATTTTATTTCCTGATAATATTGTTGATAACGTAATAGAGCAAAGTTTTTGGACTGAATCGGTATCACTTAATAGAGAATTGCTAGTTTCTATATGGTCTAATATTATTTTTTTTATCATTTAATATCTATACTCATCTTTTTTATATGGCCCTGAAACATTTACACCAATATACTTTGCTTGAGAAGGAGATAATTTAGTCAAATCTGCATCAAGGTGTTTTAAATGAATTCTTGCAACTTCTTCATCTAATTTCCTTGGCAAATCGTATATACCTGTTAAAGGCTTATTTTTTGCTAAAAATATTTGTGCTAATACTTGATTAGAAAAAGATGTTGACATGACAAAACTAGCATGACCGGTAGCACATCCTAAATTAACTAATCTCCCTTCCGCCAATAAGAATATCTGTTTACCATTTTTAAAAGTATATTTATCAAGCTGAGGTTTTATCTGGACTTTTTTTGCATTTGATTTATTCAATGCATCTACTTGAATCTCATTGTCAAAGTGTCCAATATTGCACACAATTGCTTGATCCTTCATTTTTCTCATATGTTTTAAGGTAATAACATCCTTATTACCAGTTGTTGTAACAAAAATATTTCCCCTGTGAAGTACATCTTCTAATCTTCTTATCTCAAATCCTTCCATTGCTGCTTGTAACGCACATATTGGATCAACTTCTGTAACAATAACTTTACATCCATAGGACTTCATTGACTGCGCTGAACCTTTACCAACATCTCCATAGCCACAGACTACAACAGTTTTACCAGCTAGCATAATCTCTGTTGAACGTTTAATTCCGTCCGCTAGCGATTCCCTACATCCATAAAGATTATCAAATTTCGATTTAGTTGCTGCATCATTTACATTAAATGCGGGGAACAATAAGCTAGAGTCTTCAACCATCTGCTGCAAGCGAGCTACTCCTGTAGTTGTTTCTTCTGAAACACCAACAATCTCAGGAACAATATTATGCCAATGGTTGGGGTTTGATTTATGCACTTTTCTTAAAAGTTTTTCAATTACGATTTCTTCTTCAATTAAGGTTGAAATCTTGGGTAATTTTTTATGTTCTTTATAATAATTCTCCAGTTCATATCCTTTGTGGATTAGTAATGTAGCATCACCTCCGTCATCAACAATAAGGTTAGGACCTAAATTATTTTTAAATGTTAAAGCTTGAAGTGTACAGTCCCAATATTCTTCTAATGTTTCACCTTTCCATGCATAAACTGGAGTTTTAGTTTTAGCAATAGCAGCAGCAGCTTCATCTTGTGTTGAAAAAATATTGCAACTTGCCCATCTAACATCAGCGCCAAGATCTTTTAAGGTTTCAATAAGAATCGCTGTTTCTATTGTCATGTGCAAAGAGCCTGTAAGCCTAAGTCCCAATAGAGGCTTAGATTTAGAATATTTTTTCCTTAATTCCATTAAGCCTGGCATTTCTTTTTCTGAAATATCAATTTTATCTCTACCAAGTTTTGCTAATGCGATATCTTTGATTTTATAAGGTAAAATCTCTACAATATTTTTGTATTTTTTTTTCATCTTATTTTTGGTTTTTATTAATTTATTTTTTTCTATACTTTGTATTCTCATATTTTCCTTTTTAAATGTTGAATTTATTTACAATATCTGTCTTTTCCCAAGGCAGTTTATTTCTACCAAAATGTCCATAATTTGTTGTTTCAGACAGATTTAAGTTAAATAAATCAAATTTTCTGATGATGCCCTGTGGGGTTAGATCAATATTTTTTTGAACCCAATCTGATACATCATTTCTAACTCTTCCATCGCAATATACATAAAGTGATACTGGATCCTTTATTCCTATAGCATAGCTTAGTTGAACGGTTGCATTCATTGAGATTCCCTTTTTTACAATATTTTTAGCAATATATCTTGCCATATATGCACCACTTCTATCAACTTTTGTAAAGTCTTTTCCACTGAAAGCGCCTCCGCCATGAGGAGCGTATCCTCCATATGTATCAACAATGATTTTTCTTCCAGTTAAACCTACATCTCCATCTGGACCACCAATTACAAACTCTCCAGCTGGGTTAATTTTGAAATCTGTTCTTTCATCAATCAAACTGTTTAATTGAGGAGTAATAATTTTTTTAACACATTCTTTAACTTCATTAATTTCTATATCAGAAGAATGTTGTGTACTACAAATAACATTTGAAATTCTTATTGGTTTATTTACGCTGCTATATTCAATGGTGACCTGCGCTTTACCATCAGGCCCTAGCCAGCAATCTCCATTGCGTCTTGCAACAGAAAGCGCTTCAGTAATTTTATGGCTATAATAAATCGCACTTGGCATTAAAGAATCATTTTCATTGCATGCGTAACCAAACATCATTCCTTGGTCTCCAGCACCCCCACCATCGGTACCTCTTTCTATATCCAGACTTTGACTATGAATTAAATTTTTAAATACAAGAGTATCCCAATGAAAATTTTTTTGTTCATAGCCAATTTTTCTAACGGTTTCTCTTACAATATTTTCAATTATATTTTTATTGTTTTTTAAGTCACTTTTGGTTTCTCCAGCAATAGTGACCATATTTGATGAAACCATGGTTTCAATTGCTGCTCTGTTATTTTCATTTCTATCTATCAAGTAATTAGCAACATTGTCAGAAATAAGATCTGCAACCTTATCCGGGTGACCTTCGGTTACTGATTCAGATGTGAAAAAATAATTATGCATCGTGCCTTAAAATCCAATTGGGTTTTCTCTGTTTCTCAATAATATTTTCATTTTTTCAAAACTTTATAATTAAAATAATATAATTAATTAAAGTCATAATAAATGTTTTTTTTGTTACGTAATTAGAATATATTCATTCCTTTATGAAGCCACGTCAGAAACATTACATTCTATGAGTCTAATTGACCAAATAATTTTATTACAAGACGTTGATAATAAATTATTTGAAATCAACAAATTATTAGGTGATCTTCCATCAAAAGTTAACGATTTATCAGAACAAGAAGATGAAGTAAAACTTTCACTAAAAAATAAAGAAAATGACTTAAAAGAAACTTCTGTAGTAATAAATTCGAATGAAACTCTTGTCCAAACTACTTCTGATAAAATTGATTCCCTTAAGGATAAGCTAATAGACGGTTCTATATCCACAAATAAAGAATATGACGCAATGATGGAAACAATAGATTTTGAAAAAAATCTTCTTGATAAAAAAGAATTAGAATTAATTGAGCTAATGACAAAAAAAGAAAATCTATCTAAAGAAATAGAAGAAGATAAATCTTCTTTAGATGGAATTATTAGCGAGTTAAAATCTAAAAAAGATGATTTAAATGCTAGGCTGGAAGAAGTTTCAGAAGAAAACAATGCTCTTAAAGTAGAAAGAGATAATATTTCTAAAGATATTGATGAAGACACCAAAGAAAAATATTCACAAATTTACAAAGCTAGAAAAGGTTTAGTTGTTGCTGAGATTCTTGATAATAATTGTGAAGGTTGTGGAGCTTATGTTCCTCCACAGATAGTTAACGAAGCTATATCAAAACAAATTGTTTTCTGTGGTACTTGTAGCAGATTTTTATACAAATCAGAAAATTAATTTTTTTCTTCTTAATTCAATTTCAATCCCTTATTATATCTCCTAGAGCTGATTGGATGATTGCTCGATTTTTTCGAGAGGAAAGTCCGGGCACCGCAGAGCATAGTGCCACCTAACGGGTGGGATTCGTGAGAATATGGATAGTGCAGCAGAAAGTAGACCGCCATTATATGGTAAGGGTGAAACGGTGGTGTAAGAGACCACCAGTAATAATGGTAACATTATTAGCTGGTAAACCCCACTAGGTGCAAG
>MDTB01012215.1_pt1 | contig 27701 bp, 25 predicted proteins | sample 811161 | NCBI WGS metagenome assembly MDTB01 (sample SAMN05326650, study PRJNA326480) | marine metagenome | isolation source: seawater | place: Mediterranean Sea | collected 2009
CTGATATTTCAGTTTCAGACAAGTCTTTACTATTTAATACTGATCTTGTTGAAACTTTAGAATTTGATAATCTTATAAGACAGGCGATGACAACAATAGACTCAGCTTATCACAGAAAAGAAAGTAGAGGAGCTCATGCAAGAGAAGACTATAAAAATAGAGATGATAAGAAATATATGACTCATACATTAGCTTGGCAAAAAGGAAATGAAGTTAAGGTTGCCTATAGACCCGTTCATGCGAAAACTTTGACAAATGATGTACAATACTTTCCACCAAGAGAAAGAGTATATTAATGGTACAATTTAGCCTTCCACCAAACTCCAAAATTTTGAAAGGCGAATACCATAAAGACAAAACTGGATCGAATAATTTAAAAAAGGTAAATGTTTATAGATGGAGTCCTTCTAGCAATGAAAATCCAAGAATCGATACATTTGAAGTAGATTTAAATGAGTGTGGACCCAAAGTATTAGATATTCTTTTTAAAATCAAAAATGAAATTGATCCCACTTTAACTTTTAGAAGATCTTGTGCACATGGTGTTTGTGGTTCATGCGCAATGAATGTTGATGGAGTGAATACATTGTCTTGCATTAAATCTCATTCAGATATTAAAGGAGAATTAAATATTTATCCATTACCCCATTTGAAAGTTATTAAGGATTTAGTTGGTGATTTAACTACATTATATAAACAATATGAGTCCGTGGAACCTTGGCTTAAGGCTAAAGTTGGAGAAAAAACATCCACTGAAATCAAACAGTCACAAGAAGACAGAGCAAAACTTGATGGATACTATGAGTGTATACTTTGTGCATGCTGTTCAACTTCCTGCCCGAGCTATTGGTGGAATGGCGATAAATATCTTGGACCAGCTGTTCTACTCCAGGCCTACAGATGGATTTCAGATAGTAGAGATGAAGAGCGAAAAGAAAGATTAAAAAAAGTTGCAGATGAACTAAAACTATACAGATGCCATACGATTATGAATTGTACAAATTCATGTCCTAAAGGTTTAAATCCTGCAAAAGCTATCGGCTCCATAAAAAAAATGCTTGCAACAAGCTAAAAGCTTAATTAATCATTGAAATAATGAATTCAATCCAACATTTTGTTGATGGAAAAATATTTAAGGGAAAATCAAATAGGATTGGAAAAGTTTTTAATCCAGCAACTGGAGCACAAATTTCTGAAGTTTCTTTAGCAGCAACAGATGATGTTAATACAGCAGTCTCATTAGCAAAAAAAGCATTTAACAGCTGGTCCCAAAAAACTCCTCTTTTCAGAGCGAGGATATTATTCAAGTTTAAAGAAATAATTGAGAAAAATTCAGATGAATTAACAAAAATTATAGTTTCCGAGCACGGAAAAGTCTATGAAGACGCAAAGGGATCTTTAACTAGAGGTCTCGAAGTTGTTGAATTTGCATGTGGAATACCGCATTTATTAAAAGGAGAATTTACTGAAAATGTTGGTACCGATGTTGATAGCTGGTCAATGAGACAACCTCTCGGAGTTTGTGCAGGCATAACTCCTTTTAATTTTCCAGCAATGGTTCCGATGTGGATGTTTCCAATTGCAATCGCATGTGGAAACACTTTTATATTAAAACCATCAGAAAAAGATCCATCATGTTCAATGAAATTAGCTGAGCTATTTTTAGAAGCAGGCTTACCCTCTGGAGTTTTTAATGTTGTTAATGGTGACAAAGAAGCAGTAGATGCAATTATAAACAATAAAGATATTTCAGCAGTTAGTTTTGTAGGATCAACACCAATCGCAAAATATATTTACGAAAGCTGTGCTAAAAATGAGAAAAGAGTTCAAGCTTTAGGTGGAGCAAAAAATCATTGTGTAGTTATGCCAGATGCTGATCTAGATCAAGCAGTAAATGGTTTGATGGGTGCCGCTTACGGATCTGCAGGAGAAAGATGCATGGCGCAATCAGTTGCAGTTGCGGTTGGTAAAATAGGAGATAAACTAGTAAAAAATTTATCAAAAAAAGTAGAAGCACTTAGAGTTGGACCTGGATTAGACAAAAATTCTGAAATGGGTCCCTTGATAACCAAAGAACATTTGGAAAAAGTAAAAGGATATGTCGAAGCAGGAGTTAAAGAAGGCGCAGATTTAGTTGTTGATGGTAGAAATTTTAAATTACAGGGATATGAAAAAGGTTTTTATTTAGGCGGATGTTTATTTGATAATGTCAAAAAAAATATGAAAATTTATCGTGAAGAAATATTTGGTCCAGTTTTATCTGTAGTGAGAGCTAAAGATTATGATGAGGCATTAAGTTTAGTTAATGATCACGAATTTGGAAATGGAGCGAGTATTTTTACAAGAGATGGAGATACAGGCAGATCTTTTTCTGCTAAAGCAAAAATTGGAATGATCGGGGTTAACATACCAATACCAGTACCTATGGCATTTCATAGTTTTGGTGGCTGGAAAAGATCATTATTTGGAGATCAACATATGCACGGGCCTGAAGGGGTAAAGTTTTATACTAAATTGAAAACTGTAACATCGAGGTGGCCATCAGGTATAAAATCAGATCCTGAATTCATTATGCCAACAATGGAATAAAAATGAAAAGAAAAATTTCTTTAATCGGAGCAGGACAAATTGGTGGAACGTTAGCTCATATTATAGCCTTAAAAAATTTAGGAAATATAGTTCTTTTTGATGTTGCTGAAGGTATCGCAAAAGGGAAAGCTTTAGATATTGCACAGTCATCTGGAGTAAGTGCGTTTGATGTAAATATTACAGGAACGAGTAACTATAATGATATTAAGAATTCAGATGTTGTAATAATCACAGCAGGGGTGCCAAGAAAGCCTGGCATGACAAGAGATGATCTTTTAGGAATAAATCTTAAAATTATTAAAGAAGTTGGGGAAGGTATTAAAAACAATTCTCCTAAAGCTTTTGTCATATGTATTACAAATCCTCTAGACGTTATAGTAATGGCTTTACAAAAGTATTCAGGCCTTCCTCATAATATGGTTGTTGGAATGGCCGGTATTTTAGACTCATCAAGATTTAAATACTTTCTGTCAAAAAAGTTAAATGTATCAATAAATAAAATAAACTCTTTAGTTTTAGGGGGCCATGGCGACACAATGGTTCCTATGACAGAACAAACACAAATAGATAATGTTTCTCTTAATAAATTTTTAAAAGAGGGGAAAATAGATAAAAAAGATTTAGATGAAATAATTGAGAAAACTAGAAAGGGTGGGGCTGAAATAGTTAAATTTTTACAAAAGGGTTCTGCTTTTTATGCTCCAGCAGCCTCCGGCGTTGAAATGGCAGAAAGTTTTTTAAAAGATCAGAAAAAACAATTACCTTGTGCCGCATATTTAAATGGAGAGTATGGGGTAAAAAATTTATATGCCGGTGTTCCGGTTATTATTGGAGCTTCAGGAGTGGAAAAAATAATTGAGTTGGATTTAAATAATGTCGAAAAAGAGGGTTTTAAAAAATCTATTAAAGCAGTTGAAGATTTATTTAATGCTGCAAAAAAAATCGATAACAGTTTAAGTTAATTTATTTTTTTATTAAAACTATTTTGTATCCTAAAGCGAATATGCCTGGTAAAAGAAAACTTAAAAAATTATCTAAATAGCTAATTATTTTTAAAATAAAAAAATTAAATGGAATATAAAAAGTTTTAGAAGTTACCCCGCCAGAATTTAAAAAAAGTAAACACTCACATAATTTTTTATATTTAATCTCAAATTTATTTCCTAAAATAGAATTAAATTTTTCATTATTATCAAATAACAAATATGGTATTGCACTATTTCCAGACCACAAATCTTTTTCATCTGTAGCAGGTGAGCTTTCATCCCAAACATTTTTAGTAAAATCAAAACCTTCATGTCTCATAAAAATCAAAATAGCTTGTAACAAAACAGAACAATGAGCATCAAAAATAATTAATTTTCCGTTTTTCTTTAATATTCTATTCATCTCGTTTAAAAATTTAACGGGATAAGGAAGATGGTGAATCATATTAGATGCAACAACGAAATCAAATTCGTTGTCAGGAAAACCAGTTTTTTGTGCATCAATATTTTTGTAATCTAAATGTGAGTGGTCGGAGTAATCACTAATCTTAAAATTTTTATTTTTAATGAACAGCTTTGAGAAGCCCGCCGCTGCACCAACTTCTATACCTTTATCTTCCTTTTGTATAAAATCATTCATCCAGTTAAACCTTTCTTTTAAAAGAATAAAAAGATTTTTATTTTTATTTTCGTCAAAGCTGTTAATTGAGAGTTTTACATCTCCCTCTTGCTGCATTCTATTTTCTGAATGGGAAAATTTAATTTTTTTTTTTATTTTAAGCATTTTACCTTTAGATAATATTTAAAATTAATGATATTAATAAATTTGATGAAAATAAAGAATAATACTTACAAAATATTTTTTTACCCATTATTAGTAGTTTTTGCTTTTTATATAAATTTTTACTACGCAAATTTAGGTTTACATCCAATTGATACTTTTACTTTTTTTGATAGTGGTTTCAATATTACTATTGGAGAGCATCCAATTAAAGACAGTTGGATTATTTCAGGTATTATAGGTGATTATCTGCAGGCCTTATTTTTCAAACTATTTGGTCTTAATTGGAATTCTTATATATATCATTCATCTTTTCTAAACGCTTTAGTTAGTTTAATTTTTTTTTATTACTTGGTTAAAATTGGCTTAACTCATTTCGAAAGTTTTTTATTTGCAGCATCATTTTCTATACTTTGTTATCCTTTAGTTGGTACACCATTTACATACCTTCATTCTTATGTTTTTTGTATAATTTCAATTACAATTTTTCTGCTTGGAGTAACCACAAAAAAGAATACTTATTTTTTCATTTTACCCATTTCTATGTTCTTAAGTTTTTTATCAATGCAACTTCCTTCTGGAATTATAAACTTCATTTTGATTATTTTTCTTTTACTTTTTTTATTTCTCGAAGAAAAAAAAAATGTTAAAAGTCTATTATTTTTTGGGAGGTTTTTTTCTATCAAGTAGTTTATTCGTTTTTTATTTATTTTATGTTGAAATATCATTTAAAGATTTTCTAGAACAAATAATATTTTTTCCACTTTCTTTAGGATCGGGAAGGCTTCTAGATTCTCATGAAGCTTTTGAAAGTGCTAAATTAATAAATAAATTAAATTTTAAGTCTCTTATTTTGGATTTTAAATTTATATACTTATTTATATTTTCATTTTTAATTTTTATTTTTTTAAAATGGGAATTTTATTCAAAAAATAGAGTTTTTCTAATTCTGGACTTTACCGTAATAGCTTCAGCTTTTGGATTTATTTTTCATCAGTTAATTACCGCAAATCAGATTTTTATTTTTTCCTTAATACCTTTTGTTTCTGCTTTACTTTATTTGAGATCAAAGAATCTTTTCGAAAACAAAATTTTTTTTAAAATTATTTTTGCCTTACTTCTTATTTCATTAACCACCAAGTACCATTTAAGGTTTAATGAGGGAAGAAAATTTATTGATTTACAGAATGTAGATTTTAACAAAGCTGTCAAAGCATCAATTATTGATGAACGATTTAATAATTTAAAATGGATTACATCAACATATAAAGATAACCCTTTAGAGGAAATAAATTATTTAAAAGAGTCCGTTAATTTTTTAAAAAACGAAAATAAAAAAAAGATGGTCATTACACATTACCAATTTTTCTCTGTTCTTTTAAACGAAAATTTAAATATACCAAATAGATGGTATTTTCCAGACAATACATTTCCAAGTAGTGAAAATAATAATTTTTTTAAAAGTTACAAAAATTTTTTATTAAACAAAATAAAAAATGATAATATAGGCATCGTGTATATAATAATGGAAGATCCAGAATTTTTTGGAAATATTTTTTTAAAATATTTTAATGATAAATGTAAATTTAGTAAAAAAAATAAACTTGTAATAAAGATTGAAATAAAAAATTGTATTTAGTTAAAAAATCTTTTCAATTTTAAATTTTATACTTTCTTTTTTTTTTTTAAAATCTTGTTTATTTAAAAAACTTATATAAAAATTATATACATTTGCAGTAAATATTATCGTTAAGATAAAATATATATATTCTACGTTATTTTTAAATAGCAGAGTAATTAAAGAAGCATATATTAATGAGACAAAAAAAATTTTTACTTTGAAAACAGAAAAAACTCTACTTGAATGAAAAAATAGCTTTTTTAAATTCATTTTAGTTTTACCTGAATATCTATTCATTCTTTCACTTTTTATTTTTCCAATTTTATTAATATTTTTAATAACAGCAGCAGGATAGGCTGCCCACAAATCACTTTTTTTAACTATTTTTTGCAATTTAATAAATTTAATTAAACTAAAATTACCAAACTTTATATGTTTTCCAGTAAAAAATAGTAATACTTTTTTATGTAAAAAATAAAAAAATTGAAACCAAAAAGGTTCATTTCTATTTGTTCTTTCAACAACTGTTATATCTGTCTGAAATTTTTTATTATAATCAATTAAATTTTTTAAAATTTCATGAGAATCTTGTCCATCTGAGTCGATTATTATTATATCCGTTAAATTATTATTTTTTTTATTATCAAATAAATATTCAAGTCCAATTGCTATAGCTCTTTGACTTCCAATATTTTTTGATAAATTAAGAATATCTAAAGAAACTATATTTTTTGTTTTTTTAAAATCAATTTTAATATTTAATTTTGAGCAATCATTTATTACTAGTATCTCAAATTCAAAATTATTTTCTTCAGCGTGGTTATTAATGTTTTTCAGTAATTTATTAAGATTTTCCCAGTCATTATATACAGGCGTAAGTATTAAAAAATTTTTCATAGTTTAAAAAATAATTAATCTGTGATAATCAATTCACAATTTATAAATGAATATCCACGAACATCAAGCTAAAGAGATTTTAAGAGAATATGGTGCGCCAGTTTCTAACGGTATTGTAATTTTTTCAACCAGTGAAATTAAAGATAAGATCAAGCAACTTAAAACTAATGAATATGTTATTAAAGCACAAATCCACGCAGGCGGGCGCGGTAAAGCTGGAGGAGTCAAATTAGTAAAAACATTAAGAGAATTAGAAACTGAAACAGAAAAAATGTTTGGAAAAATACTTGTTACTCATCAGACTGGTCCAGAAGGAAAAGAAGTGAAGCGAATTTATATTCAAGAAGCTTATGATATAGAAAAAGAATTATATTTATCATGTTTAGTAGACAGAGAAACTTCAAAAATAGCATTTATAAGTAGCACCGAAGGTGGCATGGATATTGAAAAAGTGGCTGAAAAAAATCCTGAAAAAATTACCACCACAAAAATTGATTTAAAAAAAACTTTATCTTCAGAAGATATTGAAAAAATTATTAGCCCATTTTCGTTTGAACCTGATCAAAAAAAAGATGTGGAAAATTTATTAAATGCACTTTTTAATTCTTTAATAAACAAAGATGCATCTTTAATAGAAATAAATCCTTTAGTTATCACAAAGCAAAAAAAACTCATTTGTCTAGATGCAAAAATGAATTTTGATGACAATGCAATGTATAGAAGACCCGAAATTCTTAAACTAAGAGATTTAAACGAAGAAGATCCTGCAGAAATTGAGGCTGGTAATTTTGGTTTATCATACATAAAATTAAATGGCTCTATTGGCTGTATGGTTAATGGCGCAGGGTTAGCAATGGCAACTATGGATATAATCAAGTTATACGGGAAAGAACCAGCAAACTTTCTTGATGTGGGTGGTGGCGCTTCAAAAGAACAAGTATCTGCGGCTTTCAAATTAATTTTGTCAGACAAAAAAGTTAAAGGAATTCTAATAAATATATTTGGAGGTATAATGCGTTGTGATGTTCTTGCCCAAGGCGTTGTAGAAGCAGCTAAAGAGAGCAACATAGAGGTTCCAATTGTAGTTAGACTTGCAGGTACTAACTTTGAGAAAGGTATAGATATTTTAGATAAGTCAGGATTAAAAATTTTGTCAGCATCAAATTTAAATGATGCAGCTAAAAAAATTGTTGATGCAATAAAATAAATGTCAGTTTTAATAAACAAAAATACCAAGGTTATTTGTCAGGGCTTTACAGGTACACATGGAACTTTTCACTCCGAACAGGCAATAAAATATGGAACAAAATTAGTTGGAGGAGTTACACCAAAAAAAGGAGGGCAAAAACACCTTGGCCTTCCAGTCTTTAATTCTGTTATTGAGGCAAAGGAAAAAACAGGGGCAAATGCAACAATGATTTACGTCCCACCAAAATTCGCAGCCAATGCTATTTTGGAAGCAATAGACGCAAATTTAGAATTAATTGTTTGTATAACAGAGGGTATACCAGTTCTTGATATGATGCAGGTAAAAAAAGTCCTAACAAAAAGTACTAGCAGATTGATCGGGCCAAACTGCCCAGGGATAATAACACCTGAAGAATGTAAAATAGGAATAATGCCGGGAAATATTCACAAAAAAGGTTCTGTTGGAATAGTATCAAGATCTGGCACACTAACTTATGAAGCGGTAGCCCAGACATCTGTGAATGGTTTAGGACAGTCTACATGTATTGGAATTGGAGGCGATCCAATAAACGGAACAAATTTTATTGATTGTCTTGAGCTTTTTCTTAAAGACGAAGAAACTAAATCTATAGTTATAATTGGAGAGATAGGCGGCTCAGCAGAAGAGGAAGCAGCAGAATTTTTAAAAAGATCTAAGATAAAAAAACCCACTGTTGGTTTTATAGCAGGTTTAACAGCTCCTGCCGGTAGAAGAATGGGACATGCTGGCGCTATAATATCAGGTGGAAAAGGTGGGGCTGAATACAAGATTGAGGCTATGAGCTCCGCAGGAATTACTATATCGAAATCGCCAGCCGATATTGGAAAAACGCTATATGCAAAGCTTAATAATTAAATATGCAAAACTTAAAATTTTAATATTTAATTTTTGTGTTATTATAATATTAATAAATAATGGCTACTAACAAAAACAACAATATTTTTGAAAAAACTTCTTTTTTAGGTAATAACAGCTCTGAATTTGTCGAAGCGTTATATGCTGATTATTTAAATGACCCAAGTAAACTCCCAGAACAATGGAAAGCGTTTTTTGATGGACTTAAAGATGAAAGAAAAAAAATTTTAGAAAATGTAAATGGCCCTAGTTGGTCTCCAAAAAAAAGATTAAAACCATATCTATCAGTAAATCAAAAAGAAACAGGAAAAAAAAACGGAAGCACGGAGAATTATGCTAATGGTGTTGATATTTTGGAAGCAGCAAAAGACTCAATTAGAGCCAGCATGCTTGTGAGAGCTTACAGAATAAGAGGACATTTAATTTCAAAATTAGATCCTCTTGAGCTCCAGAAACGTGAAGAACATCTTGAGCTAAAACCTGAAACTTATGGTTTTACAGTTAAGGATTTAAATAAAAAAATATTTTTAGATGGCGCAATGGGTTTGCAGACTTCGACTTTGAAGGAAGTTATAGATTTGGTTAAAAAAACATATTGTGAAAAAATTGGTTATGAGTTTTTACATATGGGAGACCCTGAAGAAAAAAAATGGATTAGAGATAGAATAGAGGGAAAAGAAAAAGGAATTAAATTCACAGAAAACGGGAAAAGGGCAATTCTAAATAAATTAATAGAAGCCGAAGGGTTTGAGAAATTTCTTCATATCAAATTTGTTGGAACTAAAAGATTCGGATTAGATGGTGGTGAATCACTGATCCCTGCCCTAGAACAAATTATAAAGAGAGGCGGACATCTTGGAGTTAAAGAGGTTAAAATAGGAATGCCCCATAGAGGAAGGCTTAATGTTTTGGCAAATATGATGCAAAAACCTTATAAAGCAATTTTTAAAGAGTTTTTTGGAGAGAAAATTAAATCAAAAAAAGATTTTGAAGGTGACGTAAAGTATCATCTTGGAGCATCAGCAAATAGAGAGTTCGATGGAAACTTGGTCCACATTAGTTTAACAGATAATCCATCACATTTAGAGGCAGTTAACCCTGTTGTTCTTGGGCAAGTAAGAGCTAAACAATTTTTTCATAAAGACAAAGAACGAAAAAAAGTTATCCCAGTTCTAATACATGGAGACGCAGCTTTTGCTGGCCAGGGCGTTGTTGCAGAATGTTTTGCTATGTCTGGTTTACCAGGACATAATACTGGAGGCACTATTCATATAATTGTTAATAATCAAATAGGTTTTACGACAGCTCCAAGATTCGCAAGATCGTCTCCATACCCATCGGACTTAGCAAAGATGGTTCAGGCGCCAATTTTTCATGTAAACGGGGATGACCCAGAAGCAGTTGTTCATTTCGCAAAAATTGCAATTGAATTTAGACAAAAATTTAAAAGAGATGTGGTTATTGATATGGTTTGCTACAGAAGATTTGGTCATAATGAGGGTGACGAACCATCATTTACTCAACCATTGATGTACAAGAAAATTAAAACACATCCAACAACTCTTCAGATTTATGGAAAAAAACTTTTAAATGAAGGTTTAATTTCAAATAATGATTTAACTTTAATGCAAAAAAAATTTAGAAATTTCTTAGATAATGAATTTTCTGGGGCTAAAGACTATAAAATCAAAATGAAATGGTTCGATGGAGTTTGGTCACGTTTTAAACCTGAAATTGGGAAAGACAGAAGAGGAGTTACTGGCGTAGACAAAAAGGAACTAATATCTATTGGAAAAAAAATTACTGATATACCAAAAAATTTTAATATTCATAAAACTTTGGTAAAAATTTTTGAAAATAAAAGAAAAATGTTTACAGAAAATCAACCAATAGATTGGTCTACTGCGGAATTATTAGCATTTGGAACACTATTAAATGATGGATTTTCAGTAAGATTGTCTGGGCAAGATTCAAGTAGAGGAACATTCAGTCAAAGACATTCTGTTTTGAGAAACCAGGATAATCATCAAAGGTTTGTTCCTTTACAAAATATATCAAAAAACCAAAAAAAATTTGAAGTTATTGACAGCTTATTATCAGAACTAGGAGTTTTAGGATTTGAGTTCGGTTACTCTTTATCTGAACCAGAAACACTAGTTCTTTGGGAGGCACAATTTGGAGACTTTGCGAATGGTGCTCAAGTTGTAATTGATCAATTTATTTCTTCAGGTGAATCCAAGTGGTCAAGAGCTAGCGGTCTTGTAATGCTTTTACCACATGGTTATGAAGGACAAGGCCCAGAACATTCATCAGCCCGTTTAGAAAGGTTTCTACAGTTATGTTCTCAAGAGAATTTACAAGTAGTAAACTGTACTACACCTGCAAATTATTTTCACGTTTTAAGAAGACAGATGCACAGAGATTTTAGAAAACCATTAATAGTTATGACACCCAAATCCTTATTAAGACATAAAAGATGTATATCAAATCTTTATGACTTTACTAAAAAAAATTCTTTTCATAGAATTTTAGGGGATCATTCATATTTAAATGATAGTAAGCTAATTAAGTTAAAAAAAGACAAACACATTAAAAAAGTAGTTATGTGTTCAGGTAAAATTTATTTTGATCTAATCGAAGCAAGGGAAAAAAGTAAAAATGATAAAGTAGTTTTTATAAGAATTGAACAACTTTACCCTTTTCCAGTCAAACAACTTGGAAAACAATTAAAAAGATATGAGAATGCTAATTTCTACTGGTGTCAGGAAGAACCTATGAATATGGGTGCTTGGAATACCGCGCGACATTATATTGATCGAACTTTAGAAATTATTCAAGTAAAAAGCGAAAATGTGAAGTACATTGGTAGAAATGCTGCAGCATCTCCAGCTACAGGAAATTTAAATAAACATCTTGCAGAACAAAAAGAAATATTAGAAAAGGTTATGAGTAGTTAAATGGCAGAAAAAATATTAGTACCGGCATTAGGCGAATCAGTTACTGAAGCGACAGTATCTAAATGGCTAAAATCAGTTGGCGAGTCAGTTGACTCCGATGAGCCACTGGTAGAATTAGAAACAGACAAAGTGAATGTTGAAGTGCCGTCTCCTTCCAATGGCGTATTGGAAAAAATAGCAGTAAAAGAAGGTGCAACAGTTCAAGTCGGAGCTCTTTTGGGAAGCGTTGTAGAAGGGGAATCAAAAAAATCAAATGAAAATTTAGAAAAAAAATATAAGCCTCCTGAAAAAGAGGAGAAACCAATTTCTGTTTATGAGGAAAAAATTGAAAAACCCAAAAAAATTAATAAAAAGAAAAGCTCTAACGGCTCAGAGGTTTTAAAACTAGAAGAAGAAAAAGTTCAGCCAGCTCTCATTTTAGAAGATGAGCACATGGAAGATAATTCAGAGATGCAAAAAATAGTAAAAACCGCATCTCCTTCAGCAAAAAAAATTGCACAAGAAAGAAATATTAATTTAGAGGAAGTCCAAGGAAGTGGAAAACGTGGGATGATCATGAAAGGAGATCTCATTGATCTTATGGGATCTAAACCTGCTCCAAACTTGAAAAAAATAAAAGATGGACCTGAAGAAAGAATAAAAATGACCAGACTTAGATTAACCATCGCCAAAAGATTAAAAGAAGCGCAAAATAATGCTGCGATGCTTACAACTTTTAATGAAGTTGATATGTTTAATATAATGGAAATAAGAAAAAGCTATCAACAAGAATTTCAAAAAAAATATTCTGTAAAACTTGGGTACATGTCTTTCTTTATTAAGGCTTGTATAGGCGCGCTTAAAAATTATCCAGCAATTAATGCTGAAATCCAGGGTGAAGAAATAGTTTATAAAAATTATTATAATATAAGTTTTGCTGTTGGTACCGACAGAGGTTTAGTTGTACCAGTTTTAAGAAATCCAGACGAAATGTCATTTGCAGAAATCGAAAAAAATATTTTAAATCTTGGTGAAAAAGCAAGAAATGGTCAAATCACAATTAATGATTTACAGGGAGGTACTTTTACCATTACAAATGGTGGTATTTATGGCTCAATGCTTTCAACTCCAATATTAAATCCTCCACAGTCAGGAGTTTTAGGCATGCACAATATAATTGAACGTCCAGTAGTTATAGATGGAGCAGTTACAGTTCGTCCAATGATGTATTTAGCATTATCATACGACCATAGAATAGTAGACGGCAAAGAGGCTGTTTCATTTCTAAAAAATATAAAAGATTCCCTTGAAGAACCAAGGAGACTCTTTTTAAACGTTTAGCCAATGGAAGAAAATTTTGATCTTTTAGTTGTAGGCGGTGGGCCAGGAGGTTATGTTTGCGCAATCAGAGCTGCTCAACTTGGACTCAAGACCGGCTGTATAGAAACTAGAGGAACACTTGGAGGTACTTGTTTAAATGTTGGGTGTATACCATCAAAAAGTTTATTAAACTCGTCCGAAATGTTTTTCAAGGCTAAAAATAATTTTGGTAATCTTGGCATTGAAACAGGTCAAATCAAATTAAATTTAAAAAAAATGATGATGAATAAAAGTAAATCTGTTCAGGTTTTAACTAAAGGTGTCGAGTTTTTATTTAAAAAAAATAAAGTTTCTTATATTAAAGGCAAAGGAGTGCTTTTTTCAAAAAATGATGTTGTGGTATATCAAGATAATAACAAAAAATCTTACAAAGCAAAAAATATTGTAATTGCTACTGGTTCAGCGTCTGTTCCAATAAAAGGAATAAATATTGATGAGAAAAATATAGTTTCATCTACTGGAGCATTATCTTTAGAAAAAGTTCCAAACAATTTAGTCATCATAGGAGGAGGGTATATTGGTCTTGAAATGGGATCAGTCTGGGCGAGATTAGGCTCAAAAGTTACTGTAATTGAATATTTAGATCACATAACTCCTGGCATGGATAAAGAAATATCAAAGGAATTCGAAAAAATTTTAACAAAGCAAGGCATTAATTTTAAATTGAACTGCAAAGTAAACGATGTCAAAAACTCAAATAATAAATTAATTGTTGAATACACTAATAATAAAACAAATACGCAAGAAAATCTAGAATGTGATAAAGTTTTAGTTTCAGTGGGTAGAAAACCATATACTGAAGGTTTAAATTTAACAAAAGTAGGTATAAGAAAAGATAGCAAAGGAAGAATAGAAGTAAACAAAAAATTTCAAACTTCAGTTCCAAACATTTTTGCCATTGGAGATGTTATAAAAGGTCCAATGTTAGCTCACAAAGCCGAGGAAGAAGGTATCGCAGTTGCTGAAATTTTAGCTGGTCAATCTGGTCATGTTAATTATGATGTAATACCTGGAGTAATATATACATCCCCAGAAGTAGCTACTGTTGGAAAAACAGAAGAACAATTAAAGGAAGAAAAAATTAGTTATAAGGTGGGAAAGTTCCCTTTTTTAGCAAATTCCAGAGCTAAAGTTAATAATGAGGCTGAGGGGTTTGTGAAAATTTTAGCAGATAAAAAAACAGATAAAGTTTTAGGGGTTCATATAATAGGTCCACATTGCGGTGACATGATCGCAGAAATGGGCTTGGCTATGGAATTTGGTGCTAGCTCAGAAGATATAGCAAGAACTTGTCATGCACATCCAACTCATACCGAAGCAATAAAAGAAGCTGCATTAGCAGTCGATAAAAGACCTATTCATTTTTAAAAAAAGTTGTTTTAATAAATATATTTAAATGAAAGTACCAGTTCTTATCCCAAGAATTTTTGATCATCCACATACTTATTCCAGTGGAAAATTTGGAAAAATAAAACCTGGTTCGGTAGTTCTAGTTCCTTTTGGCAGGGAAAAAGAGTTAGGTGTAGTTTGGGATAAACAGGAGGAAACTAAAAAAAAGTTTGAAATAAAAGATATAATAGAAATAAAATCAATTTCCTTTAATTTGAATATAATTAAATTTATTAATTGGTTTTCAATTTATAATCTTGTTCCAAAAGGAATGGTTTTAAAGATGTTTTTAGGTGATAAATCTTATTACTCAAAAGAATTTGAGTTATTTAAAGATAGAATAAGCACAAAAAAAATAAAATTTAATCTAAACCCGCAACAAAAACAATGTTTAAGAGATATAAGTAGTTTCGGAAATAAGTTTAATGTCACTTTACTTCAAGGAGTTACTGGATCTGGAAAAACAATAGTTTATTTTGAAAAAATCAAAGAAAAAATATTAAAAAATGAGCAGACTCTAGTATTATTGCCCGAAATTTTTTTAACAGGACAGTTTAATAAAAGATTTGAGGATTATTTTGGATTTAAGCCAGCAGTTTGGCATTCAAAAATAACAAAAAAAAGTAGAGGAATTATCTGGCAAAATATTTTAAATGGAAAAATTAAACTTGTTGTTGGAGCAAGATCATCTCTTTTTTTACCTTTTAAGAAACTCGGACTGATTGTTGTTGATGAAGAACATGACTCTTCATATAAACAAGACGAAGGCATTAGATATAACGCAAGGGATATGGCAATTTATAGAGCTTCAATTGAAAATATCCCGATTTTATTATCAACATCTACACCATCTTTAGAGACATTTAAAAATGTAAAAAATAAAAAATATAATTTTACAAAACTAGAAAACAGATACAAAAACTTTTCATTTCCTAAAGCAATAATAGTAAATTTAAGTTCAAACAAAAAAAATAAAAATATTTGGTTAGATATTAAAACTTTAAAATTAGTTAAAAAATATTTAGAAAAAAAAGAACAAGTACTCTTTTTTTTGAATAGACGAGGTTATGCACCTTTTATGATTTGCAAAAATTGTGGATCCAAACTCTCTTGCCCCAACTGCTCTCTTTTTTTAACGTTCCATAAACATATAAATAAAGCAATGTGTCATCACTGTGGATACAAAACTAGCTTAAAACAAGTTTGTAAAAAAAATAATTTAAATTGTGAATTTCAAATGTATGGTCCAGGTGTAGAGAAAATTTTTCAAGAGCTAAAGCAAACTTTTCCAGACAAAGTTATAAAAATTTTATCAAGTGATTTTTTAAATAAAAAAAAGCAAACTTTAAACATATTAAGCGACATTGAAAAAAATAAAATTAATATTCTAGTGGGAACACAATTAATTTCTAAAGGTTTTAATTTCCCCAAACTAAATTGTATAGTTGTTGTAGATGCTGATTTTTCAGGTATGGGTTTTGATTTAAGATCAAATGAAAAAAATATTCAATTGTATAATCAGTTAAGTGGCAGAGCTGGTCGATTTAGCAAAGACTCACATATTATATACCAAACATTTGATCCGCTGGATAAAACTCTAAATAGTTTACTTGAAAACAAACAAGAAAATTTCTTTGAAGAAGAGATTTATTTGAGAGAACAAAAGAATCTTCCACCATTTAGCCGATTAATCGCTTTTATAATATCAGCAAAAAATGAACGGGAAAGTTATCTTGAAGCTCTTAAAATTAAAAAGAGTTTATCTCTATTAAACGGAGTTGATATTTTAGGACCAGTTTCATCACCAATCTTTAAAATTAAAAATAAATATAGAACGCGACTATTATTAAGATCAAAGAGTAATGTTTTAATACAAAAAGATGTAAGAAAAATCTTAAAAAAAATAAATATTCCAAAAAAAATAAAACTTACAGTTGATGTAGACCCCCTAAATTTTAGTTAATCCGCGTTCCAATCGCACTTGAACAGAGCATTCTCCTATGGTACGAAACTCCGTAAATTCTTAATCAAATCGACACAGGAAATAAAATTGAGTAAAAATCTAACTTTTTCAACTGAAATATCTCAAAGGTACGCCTTGGCACTTTATGAGTTATCAAAAGAACAAAATGAAACTAAAGAGTTTGAAGCAAATATGAATCTTTTTTTAAAAGTATTTAATTCCAACAAAGAATTTAAAAATTTTATTAAGGATCCTACTCATACGGCTGAAACGCAAAAAATCATCTTTGATAAAACTCTTACTTTATTGAAAATAAATAAAACAATAAAAAACTTTTTCTTAATACTAATAGTTAAAAAAAGAGTATTTTTTTTAGAACAAATAATAAATGAATTTCTAAAATTGATATCCGTAAAACGAGGTGAGATATTTGGAAGTCTAATATCGTCAAAAAAAATTGATGAAAAAACTGTTTCTGATATCGAAAAAGAAATTTCAACTAACATTAATCGTTCAATTAAATTAAAATCAAAAATAGATGAAAGCTTGATTGGTGGAATTGTTGTCCAAATAGGAAGTTTGATGATCGATACCTCAATTAAAAATAAATTGAGTAAATATAAAAAATTAATGGTTGAGGCATAGTATGGATATTAACCCATCTGAAATAACAAAAATTTTAAAGGAACAAATTAAAAATTTAGGAGACAAAACAGAGGTTTCAGAGATCGGTAAAGTTTTATCAGTGGGTGATGGTATTGCCAGAGTGTACGGTCTCGATAACGTACAAGCCGGCGAGATGGTCGAATTTGCAGATGGCTCTAAAGGCATGGCTCTAAATTTGGAAAGTGATAACGTTGGAATTGTAATTTTTGGAGATGATAAAGCTATCAAGGAAGGAGATACCGTTAAGAGAACAGGATCAATCGTAGACGTTCCAGTTGGAAAAGAATTATTAGGAAGGGTAGTGGATGCATTAGGGAATCCAATAGATGGCAAAGAAGCTCTAAAAAAAGGGATAAAAAGAAAAAGAGTTGAGGTAAAAGCTCCAGGAATAATTCCTCGAAAATCTGTTAGCGAGCCAATGCAAACAGGATTGAAAGCTATTGATAGTTTAATACCAATTGGCCGTGGTCAACGAGAACTTATAATTGGTGATAGGCAAACAGGAAAAACTGCCGTAGCAATTGATACAATTATAAATCAAAAAAAAATAAATGAATCAAATGATGAAAAAAAGAAACTTTACTGTATTTATGTTGCCATTGGACAAAAAAGATCAACTGTTGCTCAAATTTTAAAAACCTTACAAGATGCTGGAGCTATGGATTACACAATCATAGTGTCTGCCACTGCATCTGATCCTGCTCCTTTGCAATTTTTAGCACCTTATACAGGATGTACCTTTGGAGAATTTTTTAGAGATAATGGAATGCATGCTTTAATTATTTATGATGACTTGTCTAAACAGGCAGTAGCTTATAGACAAATGTCCCTTTTATTGAGAAGACCACCAGGAAGAGAAGCTTATCCCGGCGATGTTTTTTATTTGCATAGCAGATTATTAGAACGTGCAGCAAAACTGAATGATGAAAACGGTGGAGGCTCACTCACAGCCTTACCAATTATAGAGACCCAAGCAGGGGATGTTTCTGCATACATACCTACTAATGTTATATCAATTACAGACGGACAAATATTTTTAGGTACAGAATTATTTAATCAAGGAATAAGCCCAGCCGTTAACGTTGGTCTTTCTGTTTCAAGAGTAGGCTCAGCGGCACAGACTAAAGCCATGAAAAAAGTTTCAGGTTCTATTAAACTTGAATTAGCACAGTATCGTGAGATGGCAGCATTTGCACAATTTGGTTCAGATTTGGATGCTTCCACGCAAAAACTTTTAAACAGAGGATCTAAACTTACAGAGTTGTTAAAACAGAATCAATACAGCCCAATGACTGTATCCGAACAAGTAGTTGTAATATTTGCAGGAGTTAATGGTTATCTAGACAGTATTGAAACAAATCAAATAGGAGCCTTCGAAAAAGGTTTGATCGACTTAGTAAAAAAGGAAAATCCAGAAGTGCTGGAGTCTATTCAAAAAAGTGGAAAAATAGAGGAAGAAACAAATAAAACATTAACTGAAATAATTGCTAGTTATAAAAAAACAAATTTTGAGAAAAAATAATGCCTAGTCTTGATGATTTAAGAAAAAGAATTTCTAGTGTAAAATCTACACAAAAAATCACTAAAGCTATGAAAATGGTGGCAGCAGCCAAGCTACGTAAAGCACAAGAAATGGCTGAAAAAGGTAGACCATATAGTGATAAAATGAATACAATTATTCAAAACTTGAGCAAAGCTATCAACGATCCCTCAAATGCTCCAAAACTTTTAATAGGAACAGGAGAAGATAAAAATCATTTATGTGTTGTGATGACAGCTGACAGAGGACTCTGTGGTGGATTTAATACAAATATTGTTAAGCTTGCAAAAAAGTATTTTAATAAAATTTTAAAAGAAAATAAAAATTTAAAAATTATAACAGTTGGCACTAAAGGACTTGATCAGCTGAAACGAGATTATGGAAAGTATATTATTAAAAAAATTAATTTTAAAGATAAGAAAAAACTCTCATTTGAAGATGCAGACGCGATTGGAAATGAAATAGTCAAATTATTCAATAATAATGAATTTGATAAATGTATAATATTTTTTAATAAGTTTAAAAACGTTATGACTCAAACCCCTCAAGCTCAACAAGTTATTCCTGCAACAAACGCAGAGAAATTGGATGAAGAAAAAGATAAAGATACGTCTTATGAATTTGAGCCAGAAGAAGATGAGATTTTAGAAGATCTTTTGCCGAAAAATATTTCTACACAGTTATACAAAGGTTTTCTTGAAAACTCCGCTAGTGAACAAGGCTCAAGAATGACAGCTATGGATAATGCTACTAGAAACGCTGGTGACTTAGTAGAAAAACTTACTATAAATTATAACAGAAGTAGACAAGCCGCTATAACAAAAGAACTAATTGAAATAATATCTGGAGCTGAAAGTTTATAAATGAGTGAAAATGGAAAAATAATTCAGGTAATCGGTGCAGTAGTAGATGTACAGTTCGAGGCAAATCTACCAGAAATACTAACCGCATTAGAAGTTGATAACGCTGGAAACAAATTAATATTAGAGGTTGCTCAACACTTAGGTGAAAATAGTGTTAGAACAATAGCAATGGATAGTACCGAAGGTTTAAAAAGAGGAGATATTGTAAAAAACACAGGCGCACCAATAAGCGTTCCTGTTGGTCCCGAAACTTTAGGAAGGATAATAAATGTTATTGGTCAACCGATTGATCAAAAAGGCGAAATAAAAACCAAACTAAAGTGGCCAATACACAGAGAAGCTCCCAAATTTACTGATCAGTCAACTGAAACCGAAATATTAGAAACAGGCATAAAAGTAATTGATCTTTTAGCACCATATTCGAAAGGTGGAAAAATTGGTTTGTTTGGTGGAGCAGGTGTAGGCAAAACAGTTATCATAATGGAATTAATTAATAATATTGCAAAAGCTCACGGTGGATTTTCAGTATTCGCTGGAGTAGGAGAAAGAACACGAGAAGGTAACGACTTATATCACGAGATGATAGAGTCTGGTGTAATAAAACCTGACGGGAAAGGATCAAAAGCTGCTCTTGTATATGGTCAAATGAATGAGCCACCAGGCGCACGTGCTAGAGTAGGATTAACAGGACTAACAGTAGCTGAATATTTTAGAGATAAAGAAGGACAGGACGTTTTATTTTTTGTAGACAATATTTTTAGATTTACTCAAGCTGGATCCGAAGTATCTGCTTTGCTAGGCAGAATACCTTCTGCAGTAGGTTACCAACCAACTTTGGCAACTGATATGGGTAACTTACAAGAGAGAATAACGACTACTGGCAAAGGTTCAATTACTTCAGTGCAAGCTATTTATGTTCCAGCTGACGATCTAACAGATCCAGCTCCAGCAACATCATTTTCTCACTTGGATGCAACAACCGTTCTTTCTAGGCAAATCGCAGAACTAGGAATTTACCCAGCTGTAGATCCACTGGACTCTACATCTAGAATTTTAGACCCAAGAATTCTTGGAGAAGAGCATTATAGAGTAGCAAGACAAGTTCAAAAAGTTTTACAGACGTACAAATCATTGCAAGATATTATAGCTATCCTTGGAATGGATGAACTTTCAGAAGAAGATAAACTCACAGTAGCTAGAGCTAGAAAAATACAGAGATTTTTATCACAGCCATTTTTTGTGGCAGAGGTATTCACAGGAACACCCGGTAAGCTAGTGAGTTTAGACTCAACAATCAAAGGTTTCGACGCAATTTGTAAAGGGGAATACGATCATTTACCTGAAGCAGCATTTTATATGGTTGGAACAATTGAGGAAGTTATAGAGAAAGCAGAAAAAATGGCGAAAGAAGCAGCTGCTTAAATGAGTAATAAATTTAAAATTGAAATCATATCACCGGAAAAAAAAATATTTGAAGAAAAAGCAGAGTCAGTTTCTATACCTGCTTTTGAGGGTGAAATGACAATTTTATATGATCATATTGCTTTAATTACCTTCTTAAGACCAGGTATTATTAAAATTTACAATGCTAAAGAAACTAAATTTTTTGTTGAAGAAGGAACCGTAGAATTTTCGAATAACAATTTAATAATTTTATCATCAAGCATAATAGAAATAAATACAATGACAAAAGAAAAAATTTCTAAAATTTTAGAAGATAGTAAAAAAGAATTAGAAAAAGAAGACATTACTGATAAAGCACGTTATATCATCTCTCATAAAATAGATTGTCTATCTGAAATTAATTTATAGTGTCTCTAATTTTTGGCAAAAGATCTTCATAGACTTTTCTTTTAAATTCTACAATTACTCCAGGTAAATTTTCAATATCTAACCATTTCCATTCTATGAATTCTGGTTTACTTGTTTTTAGATTAATTTCATCTTCATCGCCTATAAATTTTACTATGAACCATTTTTGCTTTTGACCCCTGTATTTTCCTCTCCAAATTTTTCCTAAAAGAATTTCAGGCAACTCATATTCAGACCAACCATCAATTTCCTTCAATATTTTGATATTTTTAATGCCTGTTTCTTCCTCTAATTCCCTCTTCATAGCATCTATTAATTTTTCACCCTCGTTAACACCTCCTTGAGGCATTTGCCATTTATCTACGGGGTTATCTTTTCTTTTTCCAACAAAAACTCTGTTTTTCTCATTTAAAACAATTACTCCAACACCTATCCTAAGAGGGAGTAAAATTTTTTTACTCATATTTTTAATAATTTTATAGCATAACTTAATTGATTGTCAGAAGGACTGTTAACTTTGAAGTCATCTCCTTCTTCCTCAATTAAAATATCAGGTGCAACACCTACTTCAGAAATAGAGTCACCTGATGGTAAGTAATATTTTGAAACAGTTATTCTTATACCACCACCATCACTTAAAGGTATTATAGATTGAACAGATCCTTTTCCGTAAGTGTTTTCGCCTAAAATAATTGCTCTTTTATGATCCTTTAATGCACCAGCTACTATTTCAGATGCAGATGCTGAACCCCCATTTATCAATACGATTATTGGTTTCCCTTTAACTTTGTCACCTTTTTTTGCAAAAAATCTCCTATTTTCTATCAATCTTCTTCCTTTTGTAGAAACAATCTCTCCATTACTTAAAAAGAAATCTGATACATTGATCGCTTGTGTCAACAATCCTCCAGGATTATTTCTTAGATCAAGAATATAGCCTATAGGTTTTTCTTTTTGCTCGAATTTACTTATTTTTTCATTTAACTGAATACTGATATTATTATTAAAGGCTTTTAATCTTAAGTAACCAATTTTTTTGTCAATTATTTTTGCTTCTACGGACTGAACTTCAATTATTTTCCTCTCTATAGATTTGTCTATAGCTTTTCTCTCACCTTTTCTACGTATTGTAAGGTTAATTTTTGATCCAACTGGTCCCCTCATAAGCTTGACTGCTTCCATTAAAGTTTTTCCTTGAACTTGAATGCCATCTATTTTCACAATGTAATCACCTGACTTGATGCCAGCTTTATCAGCGGGAGTTCCATCAATCGGTGAAATTACTTTAACAACACCTGCTTCCATTCCAACTTCAATACCTAAACCACCAAACTCCCCTTTAGTATCCGTCTCCATACTTTTGAATATTTCTGGGTTCATATAAGCCGAATAAGGATCAAGAGATTGTAAAGCTCCATTAATTGCTGAGTCAATCATGTCTGACTGATCTATTTCATCTACGTATTCTTTTTTTATTTTTTCTAAAACCTCACTAAACAAATCAATTTTTTTATAAAGGTTCTCATTTGTTTTTGCGTGTACTTTGTTAATTAATAGAAAAAAAATTAATATAATTTTTAAAGTATTCATAACGTTACCTCTTTTTTATTATTTGGATCACACCACATTTTTTCTAAATCGTAAAACTTTCTTTTTTCAGGATGAAATATATGTACAATAATGTCAATAGCGTCAATTAGCTTCCATTCCTTACTTGTCTTCCCCTCAATTGTAAAACGTCCAAATGCATTTTCTTCTAATTTTTTTACTACCATTTCAGATAAGGCTTGAATATGTCTAGAAGAATTACCCGAAGCTATGATCATGTAATCAGCAATAGAGGATTTCCCTTTTAAATTTATCGCTATAATGTTTTTAGCTTTATTTTGATTGAGAGTTTTTTCAACTATTTTTTTGATTTTAGAAACTTGCATTAATCTCTTTATCTTAAATAATTTTTTCTCAATTTTGAAGAAGAAATATCAACTATTTTTGTTTTCATAAATAATATCTTTTTTTTTCCTAGGATTTTTAAAGCCTTACATAACCGTGCTTTTTTGAGATATTTTAGTCTAGGGAAAACTACAAGTTTAGCGAGTTTCGCAATCTCTTGCCATTGGTGCCATTTGTGAAAATTTACTAGACTATCGGACCCCATAAGAAAAAAAATATTCGAATCACCATGTTTATTTATATGTTTAACTAGGTCAATTGTTTTAGAGGAATTTATTAAATTATCATAAGATTTTACAGTTATATTTTTAATTTTATTTATTTTTCTTTTTGAAAGAGCAATTCTTTTTTTTAAACTTGATGTTGGAGATTTCTTTAAAGGATTTCTTTTTGTTACAGCCCAAATAATTAATGAAAGCTTTAACTTTTTTATTGCCGACTTTGAAATTTCAATATGTCCTTCATGTGGAGGGTCAAACGTTCCTCCTAAAACACCAACTCTTTTAAATCTATTGCTTTTAATGCTCATAGACTAAAATCTGATGGTTCCTTTTCCTTCTAATATATATTTGTAAGAAGTTAATTGGTCTATGCCCACAGGACCTCTTGGCGGCATCTTATTTGTTGAAATTCCAATCTCGCCACCAAATCCAAACTCTCCTCCATCTGCAAATTGAGTGGAAGCATTATGAATAGCTATTGAGCTGTTTATACCGTTCAGAAATAATTGCGCAGTTTTTTTATTATTTGTTACAATGGAGTCTGTATGCATAGTTCCATAACGCAAAATATGATTTACTGCTTCTTTAACTCCGTTTACTGTTTTAACAGATATTTTAGGATTAAGATATTCTGTTTTCCAATCTTTCTCTTTAGCAATATTAAACTGGTTTCCAAAAATTTTATTTATTGTTTTATCTGCTATAATCTCACATCCTGAAAAAAGTAATTCTTCTATTATTGGAGCTGCATGAGTTTTTAAACATTTTTTATCAATTAATAATGTTTCTGCTGCACCGCAAATTGAGGTTCTTCTCATTTTTGAATTTAAGACAACTTTTTTTGCCATTTGAAGATTAGAGTCTTTATCTACATATACATGACAATTCCCCTCTAGATGTCCTATCACGCTAACATTTGATAGTTTTTTTACCCTGCTTACTAAGCCTTTTCCGCCTCGAGGCACAACAACGTCAACATAGTCAGACATGCTTGATAAAAGATGGTCAACAATTTTTCTATTTTTTTTATTTATAAACTGAATACAATTTTGATTTATATGATTTTTTTTTAATGCATTTCTAAATAAATTTGAAAATATATAATTTGAAAAATAAGCCTCCGACCCACCTCTTAAGATAGCAACATTACCAGATTTTATACAAAGGGCAGATACATAAGGCGTCACATCTGGCCTACTTTCATATATTACAGCTATAACTCCAATTGGAATACTTACCTTTTTTATTTTAAGTCCATTAGGTCTTTTCCAACTTGATAAAATTTTTCCTAAAGGGTCCCTAAATTTTTTAATTTCATCGAGTGAATTTCTTATATTTTCAATTTTGTTATTATCTAATAATAGTCGATCTATTAAATCTTGACGCTTACATAATTTTATATCTTTTTCATTTTCTTTGATTATTTTTTTCTTATTTTTAAATAGCTCTTTGCTAAAAGTTTCTAAAATTTTATTTCTTTTAACATAACTAATTTCACTTAAATTTTTAAAAGCAATTCTTGATTTTATTCCAATATCTTTTAAATATTTTCTCATTATAAATTTACCATATCATCTTTATGAACAATTTCAGATTTACTAGAATATCCAAGTATCTTTTCTATTTGATCACTTTTTTTACCTTTAATTTTATCTATTTCACCAGCAGAAAAAGAAGTAAGTCCTCTTGCAAAGTCGTTTCCACTTTTATCTACAATCAATATATTATCTCCTTTAAGAAATTTTCCCTCAATTCTTATTATACCTGCAGGCAAAAGGCTTTTTCCATTTTTTAAAGCTTTTGCTGCACCATCGTCTATATAAATTTTACCATTAGTTTCAATTGAACTAACAATCCATTTTTCCCTAGCATGTAATCTTGAAACTTTAGGTATAAACCATGTGCAGATGTTGTCTTTAATTAATTTAGTAAGAGGATTATTATAATTACCATTAGCTATAGCCATAAAGCACCCTGAATTCATGCAAATCTTTGCAGCTTGTAATTTAGTTTCCATACCACCAGATCCATAATTATTTTTTTTCTTATTAACGAAAGAATAAATTTTTTCGTCTATATTTCGAACTTCATTAATAATTTCTTTTTCATTTGAAGATTTATATAATCCGTTTACATCAGAAAGATTAATAAGTACATTTGCCCCAATTATTTGTGCTACTCTTGCTGCTAAACGATCATTGTCTCCATACTTAATTTCTGAAGTGGCGGTTGTATCATTTTCATTTACTATTGGTATAGCATCTAATTTAAAAAGATTTTCAAAAGTTCTCCTAGCATTTATTGCTCGTCTTCTTTGTTCTGTATCGTCTAATGATATTAAAATCTGTCCAATTTTAATTTTATTTTTTTCAAAAAATTTTCTGTAAACATTTGTTAGGTGTATTTGACCAATAGAAGCTAGAGCTTGACTCATTTCTAGCTTTAATTTCTTGCGTTTAATTTTTAAGTAGCTTTGTCCAAGAGCAATAGCTCCCGAAGATACTATTACAACTTTTTTATCTTTATCTACTAATTTTTTTATATCTTTTATTAAACTTTTTAGCCATTTTTCCTTCAGCTTCCCTCTTCCATCAACAATGTTTGAAGATCCTATTTTTAAAACTATTATTTTAGCTTTTTCTATATACATTTTTTATAAATTATTTTTTTAATTTTTTCAAAATTATAGTTAGAAATTAGAGATGTAATTTCATATTTTTTTTTTTACTCTATTTTTAAATTTTTTCAATTTTTCATTCACTGTAGCTATATTCACTAAATCTAATTTATTAAAAATAATTATTTCTTTCTTTTTTAAAATTTTTTTATCATATTTAGATAATTCATTTCTTATTTTCAAATAGTTTCCCAAAATATCATTTTCGGATATATCTATTAAGTGAATCAATGTATTACATCTTTCTATATGTCTCAAAAATTTATCACCCAAGCCTATACCCTTATGTGATCCCTCTATTAGCCCTGGTATATCTGCCAAAACTATTTCTCTATGATTAATTTGCAAGACACCTAAATTTGGATTTATCGTTGTAAATGGATAATTCGCAATTTTTGGTCTAGCTCTAGTACACTTAGACAGAAAACTAGATTTTCCTGCGTTCGGCAATCCGATAATACCAACGTCTGCGATTACTTTTAACTGTAGCCATATCCAAAACTCTTCACCTTTTTTTCCTTCAGTTTTTCTTTTAGGCGCTCTATTCGTTGAACTTTTAAAACGTGTATTTCCCAATCCACCTTTTCCACCAGTTGCAACCACAAACTTTTCGCCATTCTTTGTAAAATCATATATCAATGTATTATTATCTTCTTCATAAATTTGTGTACCAATTGGAACTTTTAAAACAAGGTCTTTACCACTCCCTCCAGTTTTATTTTTCTTACTTCCTGATTTTCCTGAGTCAGCCTTAAAATGTTGTCTATATCTGAAATCAATAAGAGTATTAAGATTTCTTTCTGCTTCTAAAATTATAGATCCTCCCTCACCACCATCACCACCATCAGGACCTCCAAATTCAATATATTTTTCTCTTCTAAAGCTGGCTGAACCAGAACCGCCATTACCAGCTTTGATATAAATTTTTGCTTGATCAAGAAATTTCATTTTGAAAAGTAGTTTTATTGCTACTAAAGATTATTTGGGAACAACAGACACATGTGTTCTGTTCGATTTAGATTTTTTAAATTTTACTTTCCCGCTAATTAATGAAAAAATTGAATGATCTTTTCCCATTCCCACATTTGCACCTGGGTGTATTCTTGTACCTCTTTGACGAACTATTATATTTCCAGGTTGTACCATCTGATCGCCGTATCTTTTTACACCTAATCGGCGACCCGCACTATCTCGGCCGTTTTTGGATGATCCACCTGCTTTTTTTGTTGCCATAGTATTTTATTTTTTTTCGTTATTTTTTACTATTTTTTTAACATTCTTAACTTTTTTAGAAGATAATTTCTTTTCTACTTCTTTTCCAGAAGATAATTTAATTTGATTTTC
>MDTB01020020.1_pt1 | contig 27701 bp, 25 predicted proteins | sample 811161 | NCBI WGS metagenome assembly MDTB01 (sample SAMN05326650, study PRJNA326480) | marine metagenome | isolation source: seawater | place: Mediterranean Sea | collected 2009
CGTAACAAGATCAATAACTTTTGCATGCGTTGATGGATCTAAAAACAAATATGGCTATCTTAAAAAGACCATTAAAAAAATTAACCCAAAAGAAAAGGTAGTTGTATTTGAAGATACTCTTAATAATATTAAGATGATGTTACCGTTAGAACAAGACTACCCAGACTTGACATTTGATTTTGTTCACGTACATATACCTGAGACAGACGAAGAGGTAGCAGAAGCAAACAGAAGCCAATATCACTCAAAGAATACTGCTGCACAGTACGGTACAGAAAAATATCAAAGAACACTAAAAAGATTACATCCAAGAATGAAAAGAAATTTGATTGGTAGGGGTGGAAACAACTATAGTGTCAAGATTGAATACATGGGCTACAAATCAATACAATTCAAAAATATTAATTTATCTTTGCCTGACAAGAGAATTCATAAGCTAGGTGAAATCATGTTAAATACTTCTAGCATAGAAATAAATGCTGTTAAAGTAATAGATGAAAAACCTATTTTTGAATTCGAGGCAGATAAAATGGTTTATAATTCTTCTGATGATATTGTTGCTGGCAGCGGGACTGCTGAAGATGTTTTAAATAAAGTCCCAATGATAACAGTTGATTCAGAAGGAGAGGTTTCTCTAAGAGGAAACCCAAACGTAAAAATATTAATTAATGGTAGACAAAATCGTCAGGGAGGAGAAGTTGATAACATACCTGCATCTTTAATAGATAAAGTTGAAGTTATAACTTCACCATCAGCCAAATATGATCCTGAAGGTATGGCTGGAATAATCAATATTGTATTAAAAAAGGGAGAATATGAAGGATTAAATGGCAGCATTAAAATGAATGGTAAACATAATTCATTTAATTCTTTTAATGATAAAAATGGACTTACAATGTATTCTAACTATCAGACAAAAAAATATAATATATATTCTTCAATTTCAATTAATTCAAGAGCAAATACTAGAACTAGTTCAAGAGAAGTATATAATGATAGCTGTTTAGATAACGAACTATGCCATCAAGATGATGAAAAGTTTTATGGGTTTGATGGATATAATTATTCTTCAAGGAGTGAAAGAGAAGGCATTTCAAGTTCCTTCAAGTTTGGATCTGATTTTTCAGTAAATAATAATTTAAAACTTAATGGAGAGTTTTCTTTTAAAAGAGGTGAAAAAACTAAGAATGTTTTACAACAATATTTACAGGATGGAAATGACCCAACTGATTATAATAAAAATACTAACGAAGGAGATGATGATGGAAATTATCACTGGGAAACATTTTTTGAAATAATAAGATCTTTTGATAGTCCAGATAAAGAACTATATTTTAGTGGCTCTCGACACTTTAGTATTGATAATGAATTTGAAACATTAGATAATAAATATACATCAAATGTTGATGAAGATGAAGATAACTATGATTTTGATCTAAACTTTAAAATGCCACTAAATGAAAATAGTAAAATTGAATTAGGATACGATGGTAGAATTATCGATACTCAAGAAAAATTAGAATTTGAACTATCTGGATTAAGTGGTATAAATAATTTTGATATGAAAAGAAAAATCCATGGATTTTTTGCTGAATACCAAATTGAAATCAATGAAAAGTTTAGTGTTAAACCTAGCGTAAGAACTGAATTTGTAAATAGAAATATTTCATTTGTAATGAAAGATACAAAAATTTCAGATGGTACATCTACTTATGCTAAACTTTTACAAAACGAATTAACAGATACAATTCTAGTATCTAATGAAACTAATTTTTTTCCAGATTTTAATTTAACTTACAACATAACAGATAAAAAAAGTCTTCAACTAGGTATTAGTAGAAGAATTGATAGAGCTGGAGGAGGTAGCCATGGGTCTTGGGGGCAGCTTAGGCCTTTCCCAAGAAATATCTACAACGATAGTTTTATTTTTGTAGGAAAACCAACTCTAGAGCCTGAGTTTTCAACACAATATGAAATTTCTTATAAAAGTCCTATGCCAATGGGTTTTTTCTATACAAATCTATTTTATCGAAATATCATTAATTCGATTGAATGGTATGATTATGATGGAGAAAACGATGATTTAGCTGGTAATGTTGTAACATTTGTTAATGCTAAAAAGAAAGCAACAGATAGAGGGTTTGAACTATTTATGATGATAATGGGGCAAACTATTGGTGGTGGATATAATGTTAATGAATTAAATGATGGCGGAAATGATTATCAATTAAATGGTAAAAATGAACGCTTAAATATGTACATGAGAATAAATTTACCTGAAAAATATATTAAAATATTTAGTTTTGAGTTTGGCTTCTACTACATGAAAATGAAAGTTCCAGGTGGAACTTTATTTGGTGATTCTGGTTCACTATGGGCAAATACTGGGCTTTCAAAATCTTTATTTGATGATAGAATGTCTGTTTCATTAAGTTTAGATAATATTTTCGACCAAGGTGGGTTCCAAATGAATAGATCTCAACCTCTTTCAGGATCTTCTGATATTTTACAATATACAAATGTTGAATCTAAAAGAGGAGGTAGAACGCTTGCATTAAACATTAAATATAATTTTGGGAAGATGCAAGAAGAAAAAAGGAAAGGAAGAGGACGAAATTCTGCAAGAGGCGGCGGTGAAATGGATATGGGATACTAATTAATTTTTTATGCGAAAGATATTTGTTCTTCTTTTACTTACATCTTTATTTGCTAAAAAAAATCCTTCAATTGGACTTGTTTTATCAGGTGGAGGCTCTAAGGGCTTTGCTCATATTGAAATTCTAAAAGCATTAGATTCCTTAAATATACCGATAGATTATATTTCAGGTACTAGCTTTGGCGCAATTGTTGGTTCTATGTACGCACTTGGATATAGCGGAAAACAAATTGAAAAAATGGCTCTAGATACCGACTGGTATGAGGTGCAAAATGATGAGCCTAAACGAAAATATCTCCCCTTTTTCAGGAAGAAAGATACCGGAAAATATCAACTAAAACTAGGTTTAGATGGATTTAAACCCGTAGTACCAACAGGGCTCATATATGGCCAAAAAATTATTCTAGATCTTAGTAAATGGACAAGGGAATTTGAACAAATATATGATTTTGACTTATTACCAATACCATTTAGATGTATTGCTTTTGATATTATATCAGGTAAAGAAGTAATTATTAAAGAGGGTTCATTATCCCATGCTTTAAGAGCTTCTTTATCACTGCCTACAATTTTTGCTCCTGTGGAATGGGAAGATCAGCTATTAGTCGATGGTGGAATTATCAATAACTTACCTGTTGATGTGGTAAAATCTATGGGTGCTGATATTGTTTTAGCCATAGATGTAACCTCAACAATTACTGATAAATCTCGCCTTAAAAATATTTATGAAATTCTAGATCAAACTCTAACTGTTCATGGTTATGAGAAAAAAAATGAGAATATTAAATTATCTGATTATTATATTAAACCACAGATAGAAGAAATCAGTTTTACAGATTATCAGCCTGAAACAATTAAAAAATTATTTGAAATGGGTAAAAATGCTGTAGAAGAAAATATTGATATTTTTAAAGAATTACAAAAACTTACTTCGAATAAAAAATTACCTCCAAAAAATAAAGAAATTTTGAACAAACCTATAATTGATAAAATAATGATCAAAGGAAATAAAATACTTAGCGATAATTTTATTAAATCATTTATTATTCTAAAAAAAGGAATGAAACTTGAACCATCAATTTTAGATGATAGTATTAGTGAACTATATAGTTTAGGCTATTTTAAAATATTATATTATGAAATACACAAATCTAAAAATGATAAAATCAATATAGTAATTAATGTTCAAGAAACATCATTAAGAAATTTTAATTTAGGAATTAAATGGGATAATTATTACGATTTAATCGCAGTTGCTAACGTCCAAATAAATAGTAATCTCTTACCAGGACTCAAAATTGAAAACCAAACACAATTTGCTGGCGTTAGTAAAAACGAATTCTCAATTTATTATCCAAGTAGAAGTCTAAATTTTCCAGCATATCCATTCATTAGATTTTTAAATTCAAATCTCAACTATAAATATTATAGTTCAGGAAATTATAAGGGTAGATATAAACTAATAACAGATAAAATTTCAACAGGTATTGGTTTATTATTAAATAATTATTGGAATGCAGAAATTTCATATTTTAAAAAAATGGAAAGTTTTTTACCTGAAGATCTTGAACATAAAAAAGAGCCTATAGGCGGTATTAAGCTAACAGTTAAGCTCGATCTATTAGATAACATACTATTTCCTGAAAATGGACTTTATATCAATACCAAGTATGAAAATGGAAGTCAAGAATGGGGATCTTCACTTAATTATCATATATACCAAGGTGAAGTAGATATATATATGTCACAAAAAAAAAATACTTATAGAGTTTCAGGGTACTACCATCAAGCTTTAAATGATTTTCCTAAACATTTAATTACAAGTTCTAAAGGCAGTAAGCAATTCACTGGTTTGAAAGAGTTTCAATTAGAAGGTACTAGATTATTTTTTTCACGTTTTGAGTATAGATACAAACATAAAAAAGATATTTTTGGTCATTTAATTTTGAGCTGGCTTATTTCCTCTAAATCAGTTGATACAAATTTGGATTTAAATAATTTACTTTGTCCTGGAATTGGAATTACCCTACTATCTCCTTTAGGTCCACTAGAATTTATATGGAGCAGAGGTCCTGAAAACTTATATATAAATAAAAAATGGAGGACAATCTTCTACTTTTCTGCTGGATACAAATTTTAACACGATTTTATTTTAATGCGGAGAGAGGGAGATTCGAACTCCCGGTAGGCTTGCGCCTACACATGCTTTCCAAGCATGCACCTTAAGCCACTCAGACATCTCTCCATTTAAATAATTTAAGTACAAGCCTCGACTAATAATGGCATATCAGAGCTATTATTAGTTTGTAATCTGATACTTAAATTAAACTAATTATTATAGCCTTTACAAGCAAGAATCTGCCCTAAATATGCCCTAACTCATTCCAAATTTCAACCTAATTAAGTTTTGCTGAAGTTCTCAACAGAAAACTAACCCTAGAGGATTTTTCAATGGGGTGTGCATCTTTATAAATAGGCTCATACACATTCTAATATAATTTTTTAGTATTTTTTTGTAAGTTTAGATATTCAATAAAAGGAATAAAATGAAGAAACTACTTTTATTTATCTTAATTTCGCTTTCGTTTTCTGAAGATATTTCAACAAATTATAAAAAGACTACTTTATCTGATAGATTAGTATCCAATATTATTAATTTTAAATTTAATAAATCTGATAGTATTAATTTTATTACTAATGATTATTTAAATACATTGGATAGTCATCAAAAATCTGAATTATATAATTCTCTTAAGCAAAATATTGCTTTTAATATGATTTTAACTGGAATAATACCAGTAAGTGGACATTATAGAATCAATAAAGTTAAGAGAGGATTGAAAATTGTTAGAATAGGCTTTTTAGCCTTTGCTGCACCTTTTACACCATTTGCATTAGGTGCCGATTCTGATTTTCTATACTTAGGTGTAGGTGCTGCATTTATTAGTATTCCAATATCTTATTTATCAATAATTATTGATTCCGGTTTTCAAACTTCAAAATATAATAAGAAAATAAAAAAAATAATCTTCAATTAACTTAATGGATATTATTAATATATAGTACTTAGCTTATTATTTTATTTTTACTATAAATATTAACCATCCTAAAATAAAAAACAAACCACCAATAGGGGTGATAGCACCTAACCATTTCATTCCAGAGATTGAAAGAATATATAAACTTCCAGAAAAAATAATTATACCTAATAAGAAACACCAAGCAGCTAATGATAAAGATAGTTCCGGATATATTTTATTAAGAATACCAATGATTAGAATTGCGATTGTGTGTAGAATCTGATATAAAACAGCTTTATCAAATATTGTTTTTCCATATTCATCCAGTATATCTTTTAAACCATGCGCTCCAAAAGCGCCAATGGCAACAACTAAAAGTCCTAAGACTCCACCAACCACTAAAAAGTTCATATTTACTCCTTGAATTATTAAAAAAATTATGACAGAATATTAAAATTCTATCATAATTTATCTTACTTGTAATCTAAGCATTTAAAAATATATTTTATAAACTTTAAATTTGAACTTACCAGGCCTCAATCCATTTATAAACTTTTCTCTCACTCATATTATTACAATTTTAATATCCCTTTTTTTATTTATCACATTTCCATATCTAATACAAAAAAATAGAAATGCAAAATGGATAAATAATGTTTCTACTCTATTAGGCATAATTCTAATAAGTAATGAAATAATTTGGGTTATCTATAAATATAGTCTTGGTCATAGGTATTGGCCTGAATTTATGCCATTTGAACTTTGTACCATTGTAGCATATATACTAGGCTTTATGTTAATATTTAAACCATCCTTTATAATTTTTGAAGTAGTATTTTTTTGGGCTATAGCAGGTACATTTCAAGGTATTATAACCCCACGATTATTTGCTTCCTATCCTCATTATTTATTTTTTGAATACTTTATTACTCACACAGGTGTCGTTCTTGCTACATTAATTCTTCTATTTCATTATAATTGGAAATTGACTTGGAAATCAGTTAGAAGATCTTTCTTATGGATTCAAGTTCCTGCTATTTTTAACTTAATATTTAATTTTTCTTTCGATGTTAATTATATGTTTATGAGAGAGCAACCTAAAGTTTCAACATTATTAAGTCATTTTGGGGAATGGCCGTGGTATATTTTTGCATCAGAAGTATTTGCTATAATTATATTTTCTCTATGCCTATGCCCATTTCTTATAAAAAATAAATTAATAAATAAAGTATAATTATATTAGACACCTTCTATTTATCTCATATTAATATAAAACGAAAATCAAGGAATAAAATGAAATTATTTATTAAAACTCATAATGAAACTGCTCAAGAATTCTATCAAAACCATGGTCACTTTCATGATGGTGATGCTGGACTAGATCTTTATGTTCTTGAAGAAATAAGTTTTCAACCAGGAGAAACAAAAGCAATCAAGCTTGGGATATCATGCTCTCCAGAAGATGGAAAAGCATATTATTTGTTTCCACGTTCAAGTATTTCTAAAACTCCACTTCGAATGTCAAACTCTATAGGTCTTATTGACGGAGGTTATAGAGGAGAGATCATGGCAATGTGTGATAATATAAAATCTAATGCTTATACTATAAAAAAAGGCCATCGACTTTTTCAATTAGTCGCAGCTGATAGCTCTCCAATACAATTTGAATTGGTCAGTAATTTAGATATAACAACTAGAGGGACCGATGGTTTCGGTAGTACTGGCGCATAATTTATAAACATTAATACATAAACAGACATAATCAGATATAAGCATGTCAATATGTCAGCTATTTTCCTTTGGCATAGAGTTTGCATTTATTAACATTGTTAATTTAAATATAAAATAAATTGAAATAAATAAAAGGAGATCAATAAATGAAAAATGTACATATTGACCCACTATCAGATCGCGTTGTAGTAATGCCTGAAGAAGTAGATGAAGTAACAGCTTCTGGTATTATACTTCCAGATACTGCACAAGAAAAGCCTCAAATGGGTAAAGTTGTTGCAGCAGGTCCTGGTAAGGTGAGTGATAATGGAACAGTTGTTAAAATGACGCTTAAAGCTGGTGATAAAGTTCTATACGGAAAATATTCTGGAACTGAAATTAGCTTGGAGGATAATGACGTTTTAATCATGCGTGAAAGCGATATTTTAGCTAAATTCAAATAAATAATAAGGAGTTATAATAATGGCAAAAGACATTAATTATGATGTTGACGCAAGAAATTCACTTAAAGACGGTGTGGATAAACTTGCTAATGCAGTTAAAGTAACACTTGGACCAAAAGGTCGCAATGTAGTTATCGATAAAAAATTCGGTGCTCCAACTATGACTAAAGATGGTGTGACTGTTGCAAAAGAGATTGAACTAGAAGATAGCGTAGAAAATATGGGCGCTCAAATGGTTAGAGAAGTTGCTTCTAAAACATCTGATGTTGCAGGTGATGGCACAACTACTGCTACTGTTTTAGCGCAAGCTATAATACATGAAGGATTAAAAAATGTAACAGCTGGTGCAAATCCGATGGATTTAAAGCGTGGAATCGATCATGCAGTTGTACAGGTTTTAGATTATCTAAAATCAATATCTAAAGATGTTGCAAATAAAGATGAAATAGCGCAAGTTGGAACTATATCTGCAAATAATGACTCATCAATTGGTAATTTAATTTCAGAAGCAATGGAAAAAGTTGGTAATGAAGGAGTAATTACTGTTGAAGAAGCAAAAGGTACAGAAACTTTTTTAGAAACTGTTGAAGGAATGCAGTTTGATAGAGGCTATCTTTCACCTTACTTTGTAACAAATGCAGATAATATGGAAGCTGAATTAGAAAGTCCATATATTCTTATTCATGAGAAAAAAATCAGCAATATGAAAGAGCTTCTTCCTGTTTTGGAAAAAGTTGTTCAAGCTGGTAAATCTCTACTTGTAATTGCAGAGGATGTTGAAGGTGAAGCTCTTGCAACTCTAGTAATGAATAAACTACGTGGTTCTTTCAAAGTTGTTGCTATTAAAGCCCCTGGTTTTGGTGACCGAAGAAAAGCAATGATGGAAGATATTGCTATTCTAACTGGAGGTACTGTAATATCTGAAGAACAAGGTTACAAACTTGAGAATGCTACTCTAGACTTTTTAGGGCAAGCACGTAATGTAACTATTGACAAAGATAATACTACTATCGTTGAAGGTAAAGGCGCACAAGACTCAGTTTTAGCTCGTATCAATGAAATCAAAGTTCAGATTGAAAAATCTACTTCTGATTATGATAAAGAAAAGCTACAAGAGCGCTTAGCTAAACTTTCTGGTGGTGTTGCTGTTTTAAATATTGGCGCTGCAACAGAAGTTGAACTTAAAGAAAAGAAAGCAAGAGTTGAAGATGCATTACACGCGACTAGAGCAGCCGTAAAAGAAGGTATTGTTGCAGGTGGTGGTGTTGCATTACTTCGATCTATTGAAGCTATAGATACTAAAGGACTTTCTGCTGATGAAGCAGTAGGTGCTGATATCTTGAAAAGAGCTTTAGAAGCTCCATGCCGTATGATAGTTAGAAATGCTGGCTTAGAAGAATCTGTAGTAGTAAATAAAGTTAAAGAAAGTAAAGGTTCTAAAGGATTTGATGCACGTCATGAAGAATATGTTGACATGATCAAGTCTGGAATTATAGATCCTACTCTAGTAACTAGAACTGCTGTACAAAATGCTGCAAGTATAGCTGGTTTACTACTTACAACAGAAGCGACTGTAACTGATCATCCTGAACCTGCTACTTCTGCTGCACCAGCAATGCCTGGTGGAGATATGGGTGGTATGGGTGGTATGGGTGGCATGATGTAATCATTACATCATTTAGCTGTCTTGTTAAAACGCCTCCTTTCAATAGGAGGCGTTTTCATGTATAATAATTATTAATCGATTTATATCTTTTGTTGATGTGATATACTTAAAGAATAAAGATCTAGATTTTGGAGTAAATACATATCTTGTTCCTGATAATAGAGAAGGAGTATCTTTAAACTTATCTTTTTCCCCTAAATAATTATCTATGATAGAATAGCATCGACAAGCAGTATAATATCTAGTACATTTATTGAGCTATCATAATTTAAATCACCAGCTACGCTTTCTTCCTCTGTTAATTCTATTGAATCAATAATTATAGAAACTAAAATAACAACATCAAAGATATTGATTTCATTATCAAAGTTTATATCACCTATCAGTAGTTCTGGACATTCACTGCTATCAGAAAAATTGTAATTTGGATTAGTTGAACATGACCTAGAATTAAGCATTGTATAAATGCATTCAGACGAAGAACTAGTTAGTGGACATACCTCTATTGTAATCAAATTATCAGATAAAGTGTCATAGACATCTGTAGGAATATGGATGCTGTAGCTATTCCCTGAATCTAATGTAATGGTATTATTATATTGCATCCAACCGAGTTCATCTTGAATATTAACATTAAATATATTTTCCGAATCTCCATCATTCCATAATTCAAATTTAGTTATGGACTCTCCTACTGGAAGGTAGGATGTATTTATGGTATCATTATCATTGAAATTTGGTATTAATATTGAAAAAGCCAATGGGTGTATCCCATCTATTCTTTCTGTTCTGTAGGTGCCACCTGCGTTTAAAATAGATGATACAAGTTCTCCTTGTGGAGATACTTCAATTATAGCACCATATGGTCCAGACGTCAAGACCATATTTCCATTTGGAAGTTGATCACAGTCACCCCATTTATAACCAAATAAACTGTCTGGAAGAGTGTATTCAAATATAATTTCAGCAGAGTAATTTTCTTCTTCTTCATTTACAGAGAATTCTATTCCTCTACTTAATTCTGGATCATCATTGTTTCCATTATCAAATAACATCAAATTTCCGTTTGATAGTTTTTTAATAGCATGTTGCCAGGATAAACCCAACTCATCTCCAAAATCTATATCTTCAGATATAAATTGCCTTCCCATATTCCATATAACTTCACCATCTGGATAACTAATTTTTGTAATTCTTGAAAGATGCCTACAAGATAGATATATCGCACTATCTTCATAATCAAAGAATATAGCGTTGCAGTGCGTCCAATCATTAGATGTAGCATTGGGATCTACATCCTCATATGCAAAGTAATCTTTAACATTCCATTCAAATATGATATTCCCAAGATTATCAACTTCAGTTATAAGATCTCCATATATATCTAGACCTGTTAAAGGATTAATGAAGTAATCTTTTACAAATGTTAAATATGTTAGTTCTGAATCAATAGTTGAGTGGCTATGAAATTCACGTTGTATATTAAAATCTGTCTCGAATAATATATTTCCATCGATATTAATTCTCACACCTCTTTGGCCATTAGCTCCAGATTGATTCCATGCATTATTTCTTAATATACCTAGTAAGTCACCGTTATCAAGTTGCTCTGTAATATTCCAGAAATATCTATTTTGGTTAGGCCAAAACCATACTATTTCACCATATTTATTAATAATTTTTTCTGGCAACATTGTATACCCATGATACATTTGAGTTGTATCATATATGGTTACCTACAAGCCTCCACCAAACAGGTTCATACTAAAGTGTTCAGGTAAAGGACGAGTAGAAATAGATATAGAATCAGCAAGTGATTCAATTAGTTCTGAATCAGATATAGGAGTAACAACTATAGTGTAGCTATTATCAAATATAATTTCATCGCTTTTGATGATCCTACCTAGTGAATAATCAACTTCCGAGTATATTATGGCATCATTATTAATTACTTTAACTTCATAAGCTGTTGCATTTTTTATTTGAGTCCACTGAATATTGAATTCTCTATAATTAAGTACATCACCATCGGTTGGAAATATGATTTCAGCTTTAGAAAATACAAGCATCAATAATGTTAAAATAAAATTCATATAATTCATGTATATGATATATTAATTATTTACCTTTTATATAGCCATAAATGCATAATAATGGATTTAAAACTATTATCAACCAAAATGGAGGAGGAGGACCTGTATAACCAGGCAATTCAGGTGCCCAATATGGTGAAAATGTATTATATAAAGCTATGCATAAAAGACAAAGCATCACGGCTAATTCACCTAACAAAATAATTTTTAAAGATTCTTTTTCTTTTATGTAACTGCAAAAAAATAATAGTAATCCTATAGCAATACTATGAGCTCCTACTACATCAGCTGTCGAAGCAACGGCTTTAAATGTTTTTAGTGTTAAACTAACCCCTCCAAAACTTGACATAAATATTTCAGTTCCAAAGATTAGCATAGTCCATAAACCAAGACCCAATAAAAAATGTAAGCTACCAACAATTTTTAGTATTAAACTTATTTTCATTATTTTTTCTTTTTTAGATTAATTAAAATTATTTTATAAAAAAAAACGCTATATAAATAGCGCTTTTATTTAATATTATTTATTTTTTAGTAAACTTCGCTTCTATAATCTTCTTTCTCTACTCCTTTTTTTGCATCATTTAACCAATTAGAATAACCTCTATTATTTTCAGTATTTAACATCTGTTCTTTCATTGAGGTATAATCAGCTTCATATAAAGAATCATTAAAAGCTTCCTTTGAAACCATTTTTATAATAGATACGGCATTAAAAGTTTCTACTAAACCTGAGGTCTGACCAGGCTCCATTGCAAGTAATGTTCCACTTAACTGATTACTCTTTCCAATACCTGGAAATGTTCCTCCTACAAGTGCTGTTTCATTAGTATTATAATTAAATAAAGAATCTGAATCAGCTAAGTTTGACCAATTATCTAATTTAGATACTGATGATAATTTTTCTATAGCAAAAGCTTGCTTATTATCTCTTAATAATGACCTTCTAATACTTTCTTTAACTTCATCTAAAGGTTTAAAGCCTGCATCCTTTTCACCAATTAAGCTAAATACAGCAATTCCATTATTTGCGTTTATGGGATCAGATAAGTCTCCAATTGAATTATCAAAAGCAAAGCGAACCGCAGATCTCAAAACTCCCATTTGAAATGGAATTCCAGAATTTCCATCAAATCCTTCATGGACATCAATTGTATCAACTAGATTTATACTATGTTTTGATACCGCTTCTGAAAAAGAATAATCATCAGCATCTGCAGAAAAATCTAAAGCGACCTGCATTACACTGTCTTCAATAGTGGAGATCATTAAACTATCATCGCTTGTTATTGGTTTAGGAATTTGAAAAACTACATATTGCATTGTTTTTCTATCGTTCAAAGAATAGGAATCTTCTTTATCAGTATTATATTTTTCTAAAATCTGCTCGTCTGGAACGTCAATAACAGAATCCGGAATAGTACTTAAAGACATATAGATATAATCCAAAGTACAATTCATATTTTTCTTAATGAAATCTCTTTTAATATCATTATTATTAACTGAGGCTAGACTATTATAAAGAGTTCTAAGCTTTCTATCAGCAAGCCAAGTTCTCAAATAATTTTCCCAATTAATCAATAATGGTTCTAAATCAACGGGAATATTACCATTTTGTACAGCTTTTTCATATGATTCAACATCAAATTTATCCTCACTATCTAAAAAATATCCTGCATTATTTAAATCTGTTTTAAATGCTGGTGGAGGAGTTAAAAGTAGAAAGTCATATATTTCATCTAAAGAAACTTCTAAACCTAATTCTTTAATCCTTTCATCTTTTAATTCACGTTCTAAAATGGTATTCCAAGCGAAGTCGCCAGCATTTTGATAAGCACGATTATCTAAAGTTTGACCTTGACTACGAAGTCTGTTGAGCTGTATCTCTCTTTCTCGCAAGTATCTATTATGGGAAATATCTTTTCCATTTATTCTTCCTACATTTAAGGTAAGGTTTTTTCCACCAAAAACAAGGTCAAGAATATTAGCACCTCCTACAAGACCTCCTATTGCCATACTTACTATAAAAAAGAAAAGTAAAAGCCAAAGTACTACATTTGACCTTTCTCTTAATTGAGTCATATTAAACACTGTTATTTACTCCAAATTATCGTTATTAGTTACCATTTACCAGTGGAGATAAGCGGGATCGAACCGCTGACCTCTTGAATGCCATTCAAGCGCTCTCCCAGCTGAGCTATATCCCCTTCTTTACAAGAAAGTCTTTATTTCGTAAATATAAAGCACTAAATTTATTTTTATATTCACTATTCTACAAGAAAAAGATTATTTTCTGGGAACCTTTTATTCATAAAATCATTTGAAGATTTAAATGAATCCCTCTAAATTTGGAGATCAATGACACAAACAAAACAAATCATTTTCATTATCATTTTATCAACATTAGCAGGTTTATTACGCTTCGCTTTGTTAGATGATCCAAATTTTACAATTATAAAAGAAAATAGAGAAGTTGAAACAATAGAGTCATTTTCAATACCTGAGTTTATGACTTCACCAATGGCGATAAATGTAGAATTTGCTGAGCACCTTTATAAAAATGAACTTGCAACTTTTATAGATGCAAGAGATTCTGAAGACTACAATTCTGGACATATTAAAAATGCAATTAACATCCCATATGATTACTATGAAGAATATGAAGATATTATATCGAATTTAGATGATACTTTTACATATATTATTTATTGTAACGGTGAAGAATGTTCTTTAAGTATGGATTTAGCAGATTATTTATTTAATGAATTAGCTTTTGAAAAAATATTAATTTATGAAGGTGGTTGGCCAGAATGGGAAGATGCAAATCTACCTATTTCAAAAAATAGCGATGAAAAGCCTATTATTCAAAAAGTAGAAAACAAGTTTGGAGTAGAACAATTAATTACTTGGCTAACTTTTCTTGCAACTTTACTGATCTTAATTCATTTTTTTGCAAATAAAAACAATAACCTCAATTATTTATCAAATATTAGAACACTTGATATTACAATTTTATCTCGTTTTGTGCTTGGTGTAGTATTTATAACTGCTAGCTATCATAAAATATTAGATCCACTATCATTTTCAGAAAATATTCATAATTTTCATATAACACCAGTTTCTGTTGAAAATTTAGCAGCTCTTATTATTTCTTGGTTAGAATTGGTACTTGGTCTATTTCTAATTTTTGGTTTATTTTTAGAGGGCTCGTTAAGTATTACAATTGCTTTATACATCTTTTTTATTTTCATTCTATCACAAGCTTTAGCTAGAGGAATTGATGTTCATTGTGGATGTTTCAAAACTGAAGAAGATATGAGCTCATTAGATTTGAGAATAGGTTTAATTAGACGTATTATTGAAGATTTTTTTCTATTAGGAATGGCATTTATTTGTAAATATAAAACAAAAAAAAATAATGAATAATAAAATAACAAACATTTTTTTCTTTTTCACATTCTCTTTTTTACAAATATGCATAGTTTTTGCTAGTGATCTTAAACAAATTAGGATTGTTAGCACTGCAAACGTGCATGGAGAAACTGATCCTTGTGGTTGAAAGAAAAAACCTCTGGGCGGTCTTGCTCGGAAAGCTTCTGTAATTGATGAATTAAGATCTGATGGTTTTGATGTAGTTGTTCTAGATGCAGGTAATCTTCTATTTAAAAGAGAAACATTAGATCCTGGCTCACCAACTGAAATTGCTAAATTAACTGGAGAAATTATTATTAATTCTTTCAACAAAATTGGTTGCAAAGCATTCTCTCCAGGTTCAAAAGATTTTGCTGCAGGATTAGCTTTTGTTCAAGAAATGCAGAATCTTGCAAATTTCCCTTTTATATCTGCAAATATATTTGATATTAATGGAGATAGGATTTTTGATCCTTATACTATTATTGAAATTGATGGTTTATCACTTGGTATTGTTGGATTAGCCTCAACCTTCAATCATCCTGAACTATATATTAAAAATCCGATAAAAACTATTAATGAAATTATACCTGAAGTAAATAATCAATCTGACATATTAGTGCTTCTATTTGATTCACAGGAATCAGACCTTTCACAAATTCAAAATATACAAAGTGATATTGATTTAATTATTAGAAGTAAATCTAAAATTAGATCAAAAGATGGAGGAACAAAAAATATTCCTGCTTACTCTTGTGGTGATAGAGGAAAATATTTATATCAGTTTGATTTAGCTGTAGTAGATCCAACTCAAGACTTTACAGATTTAGCTTTATATCAAAATCAGAAATCACAAGCTGAAAAAAAACTAAATAAAATGAAGCAGGGCAAGCTTATGGTCGATTTATATAGTATTTATAAAGATGATCCTCAAAGTTTGAAAAAAATTGAGAATTTTGAATCTCAAATCAAATCTGCTAATATTGCTTTAAATAATAGTATAAATACTATTTCAGTAACAAAACATGAACTTGGAAAAACTATTAATGATCGTCCAGATATAATTAAAATTGTTGATAAAGGAAAAAATAAAATAACAAAAACTTTTGGTCCACAACCACCTCCAGGAACACCCAAGGGTAATCATAGGCATATTCGTCATGATCATAATGGAGATGGCATACCTGATCACTAATTTATTTGGAAAATGGGTAAATATATTTTTAAAATACATCCCTATTTAGTTTAGTTTTTTTATGCGAAAGTAGCTCAGCTGGTAGAGCATAACGTTGCCAACGTTAGGGTCGTCGGTTCAAATCCGATCTTTCGCTCAAAGGCCCACTTCAACTATATCTTAAAAAGTGGGAGCTTTTTAAAGGCGTCGTACCCAAGTGGTAAGGGATCGGTCTGCAAAACCGCTATGCACCAGTTCGAATCTGGTCGACGCCTCAATGAAAAGGAGGGGTCTTTATAGACCCCTTTATTATTTAAATAGACAAATAGCCATATTAAAAATGGATATTTTTTATACAATCCTAATAATTATCAATTAATTTTCTAACACTTGATAAATATTCTAATCTTAGATTTATGATAATAAAAAGTAATAATCAATATTTTAAAGGAGATACTATGTATTACAGAGTTACAAAAATAAATGTAAATGAAGGTCATATGGATGAGGTTGTAAGCTATATGGACTCAGTTTCAAATAGATTTTCAGAATTTGAAGGTTTACAAAATATCAATTGTATTCAAGTTAGTAAAACAGAAGTTTATGCATTTGCATGTTATAAAACTGAAGATCAAGCTAATAATGCTGCAGTTTTGCAAAAAGAAATTTTAGGTGGAATGGCTAAATTCTTTTCTGCTCCCCCTGAATTAATGACAGGCCCTCAATTGTGGCATTGGTCACCTGAAGAAGTCATCGTTTAGCCTATTTTTTATTTTATTAATAAAAGCCCTGCTTATTGCAGGGCTTTTTGATTTAAACTATTTAATTCACATTTGATAGTTGAATTTCAAACTCAAAATGATTAAAATCTAGGTTATATCTTTCAGTTATTTTTATTAGAATGGTACATCTAATCAAACAGAAATATTACTAAAAAATTGTATAACACCTAATAATCTCTTTATTTTTTCGAATATATATTCTAAATTTAGAATAGTGTATCGAGAAAGATTTTGTTAGTTGGAAAATTATAGAGAAAAATTAAATTATTTAGGCGTAACATATAAAAACTCTGAAGTAGATGTAAGAGAACTATTTTCCCTATCTGATGATGAGATTGAATATGCATATAGCAAATTTAGATCGCATTACCTCGATGAGTTATTCATTATATCAACCTGCCTTAGAACAGAATTTTATACCAATTCGAGTAAGCAAAATCTAATAAAATTCATAAATTACATTTATAAAAAATTTAACAAGTCAATTGACTTAAATAATCTCAATCATAAGAAAGATCACGAATGTATAGAGCATATTATGAAAGTTACTTCAGGAATAGAATCTATTGTCTTTGGAGAAACGCAAATTACAAATCAAATTAAAAATGCTTACAAACTCTCCTTAAAAAAGTCTTCAACAGGCCCAATTTTATCAAAATTAATACAATCAGCTTTAGAGCTTGGAAAACGAATTAAAAATGAAACATCAATTTCTAAAGGCTCATTATCTGTTCCCTTTGCTGCTGTAAGAAAATTAAAATCATATTATAAAAATTATAAAAATTTAAATATATTTGTTATTGGAGCAGGGATAACCGGTAAAGTCACTGTAAATCAATTGTTAAGTAATGACATTAAAAATATTACAATTTTTAATAGAAATATTATTAGAGGTAAAAATTTAGCTAAATCATTTAATATTAATTTTAAACCACTCAACGATTTATATTCTAATATAAGTAAAGCTGATGTAATAATTACTTGTACTAGTGCAAATATGAATTTATTAACTTTAAAAGATATTAAAACAATTTCCTCATCCAAAAAATTATTCTTTATAGATCTTTCCGTGCCTCGAAATATTGATTCTAAAATTTCAATATTACCTAATACTCAGATTATATCTGTTGACGATTTAAAAGGTGTGGTTGATAAATTTAAAGAATCAAGAAAAAAAGAATTACCCTTTGCAAATAATATAATTTCTGAAAGTAAAGAGGAATATCTACAATGGCTAAAGCAGCTTAAAGTTGTACCAACAATTGCGGGATTAAAACATTTTTTTGAGGAATTACAAGAGAATGAATTATCAAAATTAAAAAATAAATATGATCATAAAACCATTGACGCAATTGATATTTTTTCTAAAAGTTTAGTAAAAAAAATATTAAAAGAACCAATTCATAAATTAAAATCTGAAAATTCTGATGACCAATTAAAATCCAATATTATTAAGGTATTACAAACAATTTATCCTCTAAAAAATTCAAAAGACACTTAATGTTTTTAAATAAAAATGGATTAGTTATTGGTACCAGAGGAAGTAATCTAGCTCTATTTCAAGCTAACTATATTAAGAATGAAATAGTTAAAAAAACAGGGGTCGAAACCTCAATAAAAGTAATAAAAACTAGAGGAGATATTGATTTAAATACTCCACTTCCAAAAGTAGGTGATAAAGGCTTTTTTACAGCAGAAATAGAACAACAATTGATTGAAAATAAAATTGATTTCGCTGTTCATAGTTTAAAGGATTTACCCGTTCAATTAAGCGAGCATTTTATAATTGGAGCTGTATCTAAACGCTCTTCACCTTTCGATATTATTGTAAAAAAAAATAAAATTGATTTAAAAAATAAAAAATTAGTTATTGCCACTGGAAGCCTACGAAGAAGCGTACAATTAAATATATTAAACAAAAAAATTAAATGTGTTGATATTCGAGGGAATATAGAAACTAGAATAAAAAAATTATATCAAAATAATTGGGATGGATTGGTAATGGCAAAAGCTGCCATGGATAGACTAAAGTTAAAACTTGACTATTACGAATTTAAAATAAATGAGATGATTCCATCTGCAAACCAAGGGACTATAGCTGTTGAAGTATGTAAAAATAGAACCGATTTAAATGAAATTTTAGATTTGATCAACGATAAAAAGGCATATGAGGCATCTTTAATTGAAAGTAATATCATTGAGCAATTAAATGGTGGATGTAAGACTCCGATCGGTTGCTATGTCGAAAATAATAACGGAAAAACAAATATATCAGTTTTTTTATCTAATATAGATGGTTCTAAAAATATTGTTGAGCACTTTTCATTTCTTAACAGCAAAAAATCCAATATAGTAAAAGATGTTTTGCATGTTCTTAATAAAAAAGATGCAAAATCTATAATTTTAGAAAATGCCAGGCTTATAAAATGATATACTGGACCTTGAGAAATAATTGTTCAAAAAAATGGGAAAAAAGATTTAATTCAATAAATCAAAAAATAGAACATCATCCAATTATAGATCTTAAATTAACCAAAAATTATAACCATGTACAAGAAAAAATACCAAAATTTGATGCAATTATAATTACAAGTCCATTTTCAGCTGAAAACGTAATTAAAATTGTAAAAAATAAAAATATAATATTTTATACCGTTGGTGATCGTACAAAAGAAATTTTATCTCAAAATAAATTTAAAGTTCTTTATAAAGCAAATAATTCAAAAGATTTAGCAAAATATATAAATTTAAAAAATGAATTTAAATATTTACATTTATGTTCTGAAAGAAGTAATAAATCTATTTGGCCTAATTCAGTTGAAACTTTTTCAATCTATAAGCCAAAGCCAAATGAAAAATTCAAATTAAATTCTGATAATATTAAACAAAACTCTATCATAGTTTTTGGAAGTCCATCAGGTATTGATGAATGGTTCATAAAAAAAATTAAGTTTAATAAATCAACTATAGCTACCATGGGTGAAACAACTAAAAAACAATTTCTAGAATATTACAATTTACCAGTGATAACACCTATTAATTCAACTAATGATGAGTTATGTAACTCAATTTATGACTATTTAAAAAATGAAAATAATGAACAGTAAAATAAGACTAGTTAATGCTTGTTATGGAAGAGAAGTCGATAGAACTCCTATATGGATAATGAGACAAGCTGGAAGATATTTACCTGAATATAGAGCTATAAGAAAAAAACATACATTCCACGAAATGATGCATAATCCAGAGCTAATGGAAAAAGTTACCATGCTCCCATTGAATAGATATGAATTAGATGCTGCAATTATGTTTTCAGATATTCTTGTAATTCCTGAGGCATTAGGTATGAATTTTAAATTAGTACCAAATGTAGGGCCAGTATTTAATAATTCGTTAAAGTTAAATGAAACTATCAAGAAATTGAACTATGACGATAGCTATTTTTTTAATATTTTTAAAGGAATCAAAAATATTAAAAAATCATTAAATAATCAAAAAGCATTAATAGGATTTTCTGGTTCACCATGGACAATTGCTTGTTATATGATTGAAGGAAAGCCTAGTAAAGATTATAGAAATATAAGAGCTTTAATATATGATGACCCCGATTTATATCATCAACTAATGAATAAGTTAACAAATACAATTATTGAATATATTAAAGGTCAAATAGAAGCAGGTGTAGATGTAATTCAAATTTTTGATACAAATGGAAGTTTTTTATCTAAAACTAATTTTGAACAATTTTCCTTACCGTATATAAAAAAAATTATTAAAACAATTAATGAATTTAAAATTCCAAGTATTTTATTTGTTAAAGGAGGCGGACATTGGCTTGAATTACTAGAAAAAACTGAAGCTAATGTTTTAGGAATTGATTGGAGCATATCATTAAAACATGCAAAAAAACAAATTCAAGATAGAGTGTCTTTACAAGGGAATTTAGACCCTGCTGTCTTACTATCTTCAAATCAAAATATAGCAAAAGAAGTTAAAAACGTTCTTCAATCATATGGTAGAGGGTATAGACATATATTCAATTTAGGTCATGGTATTACGCCCGATGTAAATACAGACGCCGTACAGACTATAATTGATACAATATTAAAAGAAAGTCCTTATTATAAATGAAACAAAAAATAATTAAATCTTTTAAAAAAATACAAAATCATATTTGTGAAGGAATAGTTAATATTTCAAATCAAAACTATGAAGAAGATAAATGGGATTATAAAAGTGGTAAAGGGGGTGGTATCACAAGAATTTTTTCTAATGGCTTTATTGAAAAAGGGGGCGTGAACTTTTCAGCAATTGAAGGTACTTTATCTGAAAAAATTAGTAAAAAAATTGATGGTCAAGGTAAGAAATTTTTTGCTACTGGTGTTTCTTTAGTAATACATCCATATAATCCGTTTGTACCAACAATACATATGAATATTAGATATATAGAAAGAAACAATAAATGTTGGTTTGGTGGAGGAATTGATTTAACTCCATATTATATTGACGATGATGAAATTATTAATTTTCATAAAAAACTAAATAATATATGCTTAAACCATACTATTTCTGATTATCAATTATTTAAGGAAAAATGCGATGATTATTTTTTTATAAAACACAGAAATGAAGCACGGGGTGTTGGAGGAATCTTTTTTGATTATCTTGATAAAGATTTAAATAATTCATTTAATTATGTAAATGAGTTGGGTTACTCTTTTAATGAAATTTATTTACCGCTATTTAAAAAATATTATAAAAAGAAATTTAATGATATCAATAAAGATTTTCAATTATATAGAAGAGGGAGGTATGTAGAATTTAATTTAGTTTATGATAGAGGTACTTTATTTGGATTAGAAACAAATGGAAGAATAGAATCAATTCTTATGTCATTGCCTCCAATGACATCATGGAAGTACAATTGGTCCCCAGTTCCAAATTCTAATGAAAGTAAATTATATGATCAACTAATTCCAAAAAATTGGATCAATCTTTAAATTGAAAAAAGCTATTTTAATATTAAATTTAGGCTCCCCCGAAAAACCCACTATTTTTTCCGTTTGGAAATTTCTTACTGAATTTTTAAATGATAAAAGAGTTATTGATATACCTTATTTATTAAGATTTATATTAGTTAATTTTATAATTGTACCATTTAGAGTAAAAAATTCAGCAAAAGAATATAAAAAATTATGGAATTCATTTGGAAACTCTCCATTAATGGAAAATACAAAGACATTAAATTTAAAACTTAATAAATTAGCTAATGAAACTGATAAAAATTATAATTTTTATTTTGCTATGCGATACCAACAACCTTCTATTGAATCAGTATTAAATGATATATATCTAAAAAATTATAATGAGTTAATCATTTTACCATTATACCCCCAATATGCTTCTGCATCTACAGGATCTACTATTGAAAAATGTTATGATATAATGAAAACTTGGTGGAATTCCCCCAAAATTACAATTATAAATCATTTTTACGATAACCCTAACTACATAGATTGCTTTGTTGAAAATATTAAGAAAATGAATTATCAGAGTTATGATCATATTCTTTTTTCGTATCATGGCTTACCACAAAGACATGTTGATAAAACTTATAATGATAATACACTATGTGATGATAATGATTGTGAAAATGGCATGAGTTCAAATAATAGATTTTGTTATAAAGCAATGTGTTATGAAACATCTAATTTAATAGCAAAAAAAATTGGATTAGAAAAAGGCGATTTTACTGTAACCTTTCAATCAAGACTTGATGATAAATGGTTAAAACCATATACTGATAAAGTTATGCTAGATTTAATCGAACTAAATAAAAATAAAGTTTTAGTTGCTTCTCCTGCTTTTGTTAGTGATTGCTTAGAAACACTTGTTGAGATAAGTGAATTGAATAAAACTGATTTTATTGAAAATGGAGGTAAGAAATTCGATCTTGTTCCAAGTCTTAATTATAATGACATGTGGGTTAAAACTATCATGAAAATGGTTGATGATGTTGCATAAACAAGTTATTATTATTGGAGGTGGTATATCAGGTTTAACTGCCGGCTATCAGTTAAAAAAAAATAATAGTGATTTTTTACTTATTGAATCATCTAATAGAACTGGTGGTGCCATTCAAACTGTATATGATAAAAAATATACTTTTGAAAATGGTCCCAATACATTTCTATTAAATGATAACAGAATTGACAGTATTTTTAAAGATCTAAATTTAAAAATTAAAGATGCTTCCCCAGATTCAAAAAATAGATATGTTTTAAAAAATAAGCAGTGTCTTATTGTACCGAATTCTTTTTTTACATTTTTATTTTCCTCATTACTATCAATTAAAACCAAAATTATTATATTATTTGAATTTTTAAATTTTAAAAAACCTAAAGTTGATGAAGAAAGTGTTAGTGAATTCATTATGCGAAGGCTAAACAAAGAAGTTTTAGATTATACTATAAATCCATTTATAGCAGGAACTTATGCAGGTGATCCCAATCTTCTGAGTATTAAGTATGCTTTTCCTCTTCTCTATAACTTAGATAAAAAATATGGGAGTCTAATACGAGGTATTTTTAAACATAAAAAATCAAGTCATTCTATTAAAAGACGTTCAATATCATTTAGTAAAGGTTTAAATGAACTAATTAATAATTTAACAGATAATATATCTCCAAATATTAAATTAGATTCTAAAGTTATAAATATTACAAAAAAAGAAAATAAATTTTTAATAGAATACAAAAAAGATAATGAATTAGAAACTATCTCATCTGATAATATCATATGCACTATACCAGCTTATTCTTTAAACAAATTATTATACAATAATAATAAAAATGCCACTTTTACTAATCTGAGTGAAATATATTACCCACCAATAATTTCTTTAACACTTGCCTATAAAAAAAATGATTTTATTGATATATTCGATGGATTTGGTTTACTCATTCCCAAAAAAGAAAAAATGAATATTCTTGGTGTTCTTTATATTTCCTCTTTATTTAAAAATAGAGCACCCAAGGATGAAAATTTAATCACTGTTTTTATAGGTGGATCAAGACAGCCAGATCTCATTAATTTAGATAATGATATGTTGATTAGTTTAGTCAGTCAAGATCTAAAACAAATTTATGGTTTAAAAGATAAACCTATTTATACAAGTAAAAAAGTTTGGAATAATTCAATTCCACAATATAATATTGGATTTGAAAAATATATTAATTCAATTAAAAAGTTTGAAAAAAATAATAAGGGGTTCTATTTTACTGGAAATTTTATAAATGGAATTGCTTTACAAAATAATATGCTCAATGCTTTAGAAGTTGTTAATAATGTAAATAAAAAATCCTATAAATATGATGATTAGACCTTCAAGATTAAGGCATACAAGTCACATTAGAGATTTATCTAAAGAAAATAATTTAAGTTTAAATGACTTAGTTTATCCTTTATTTGTAGTTGAAGGCAAAAATGTTAAAAATACTATAGAATCTATGCCTAATATCTATCAGTTTTCTATTGATAAATTACTTTTTGAAATTGATGAATTAACAAAACTTAATATTAAAAATATTTTACTATTTGGAATACCAAATACAAAAGATGAACTAGGATCTAATTCTTTTGATGAGAATGGCATAATACAAAAAACTATTATTGAAATAAAAAAAAGGTTTGATAATTTATTTATAATGACTGATGTATGTTTTTGCGAGTACACTTCACACGGTCATTGTGGTATATTAAAAAACAATTTAATTGATAATGATCTTACTCTCAAATATTTACAGAAACAAGCTCTTTCACATGTTGAAGCAGGCTCAGATTTAATTGCACCATCGGGTATGATCGATGGGATGGTTAAAGCAATACGAAGTATTTTAGATCAAAATAATTTAATTAATATTCCAATTATGAGTTATTCTGCTAAATATGCTTCATCATTCTACGGTCCATTCAGAGATGCTGTTGAATCTGCACCACAATTTGGTGATCGAAAAATGTATCAAATGGATCCTGCTAATAGTAATGAAGCTGTTAAAGAAGTATTCATTGATATTCAAGAAGGAGCTGATATTGTGATGGTAAAGCCAGCATTATCATATTTAGACATCATATTTAAAATAAAAGATAAAATTAATATTCCATTAGCATGTTATAATGTTAGTGGAGAGTATTCAATGGTTAAAGCTGCTGCAAATAATGGTTGGATAAACGAAGATTTAGTTAGAGATGAGTTATTACTATCATTAAAACGTGCTGGTGCTGATATTATTATCTCTTATTTCACAAAAGATTATGCAAAAAAGATAAATAAATATGATTAATAATAAAAAATCAAAAATATTATTCAATGAAGCTCAAAAATTTTTACCTGGTGGTGTAAATAGCCCCGTTAGATCTTTCAAAGCTGTTGGTGGAACCCCTCATTTTATTAAAAGAGGAAAAGGAGCATTCATCTATGATGAAGATGATAATAAATTACTAGACTTTACAGGATCCTGGGGACCATTAATTTTAGGCCATTCAATTTCTAAAATTAAAAATAATATAAAAAAGGCAATTGATCAAGGAACTTCTTTTGGTACACCTACTTTAAGGGAAACAGAATTAGCAAAATTAATTATTCGATCAATGCCATCAATTGAAAAAATTAGATTTGTAAATTCTGGAACTGAGGCTACAATGAGTGCTGTTAGGTTAGCAAGAGGTTATACAGGAAAAGAAATTATAATTAAATTTGAAGGATGCTATCATGGACATGCTGATATGTTTTTATCAAATGCAGGATCAGGATTAGCAACATTTGATCAACCAACAAGTCCAGGTGTACCAAAATCTATAGTAGAATCTACTATAACATTAAATTTTAACGATCTTGATGCTGTAAAAAAAGCTTTTAAAAATAATAAAAATAAAATAGCAGCTATCATTGTAGAACCCATCACTGGAAATATGAGTGTTATTAAACCTGAAATAGAATTTTTAAGTGGTTTAAAAAAAATAACTGAAAGTAATAATTCAATTCTTATATTTGATGAAGTTATGACAGGATTTAGAGTTTCCAGAGGAGGAGCACAAGAAATTTATAATTTAAAACCAGACCTAACAGCGTTAGGTAAAATTATTGGAGGAGGATTACCAGTAGGAGCTTATGGTGGTAAAAAAAGTATAATGTCATATGTTTCACCTGAAGGTCCAGTTTATCAAGCTGGTACACTATCTGGAAATCCTGTATCAATGTCTGCTGGTATTGCAACAATAAATGAACTACAAAATGACAAAATATATTCTCACTTAGAAAAAGTTTCTAAGTTTTTATGCAATGGATTAATTAGAGTTTCAAAACTATATAATATCCCTTTAAAAATAAACCAATTTGGATCCATGGTTGGTATTTTCTTTTCAAAAAATGAAGTTAAGAATTTTCAAGATATAACAAAAAATCATATTAATACCTATAATCAACTTCATAAATTTTTATTAGAAAATAATATTTATTTTCCGCCCTCAGCTTATGAAGGCTTATTTATATCACATGCACACAAACAAAAGCATATGAAACATGTAATTAAAACATTTGAAGAATTTATCAAACATAATAAAAAATAAATCAATTTTAAATTAAATAAAAGCCTTAAGTAATGAAAAAACTAATAATAATTGTATTTGTAGTTGGGGCATATAGCCTTGAAGTGGAAAGAAATAAACTAGATAAGCAGATACTATATGAACAAAATGATAGAAATCCTCGATTAGCTGGATTATGTGCATTATTTCCAACTATGGGTCATTTATATGTTAATAAATGGAAGAGAATAAAACCAATTAATTCCTTAATTATAAGCCCTATTATATCAGTTATACTTCTAAATCCAAATGAGTATCTTAAAGATGAAAGAACCTTTATAAATAATATTTTAATTCCACCAAAATTAATATGGTACATATTACAAATTCAGGATGCCATATTTTTAGCTAATCAGCACAATGCTAATTTATATAAAGAGATATATGGAGAGGAACATATTATAACTCCAAAGAAATCTATTATTCAAAAATTGATCGAAAAACAGAAATCAAAGCAAGATAATTCTTAATATCAAAACTTTGTACGGTGAGCCAATCCCCATTTAGCACATATCTGTATACCCCTCACACACATTCTAATATAATTTTTTAGTATTTTTTTTGTAGGTTTAGATAATCAATCAAGGACTAAAATCAATGAATTATAAATTAGAACAAGCTACTAAATATGATTTAGCACCTATTTTGTCTTTGAATCAAAATTCTATACCTGCTGTAAGTAGTTCCAATTTAGAAATAATGAAACATTTTTTAACAATATGTGATTATTTTAAAGTATTTAAAATAAATGGGGAAATAATAGGCTTTTTAAATGCCCTCCAACCTTTAAAAGATTATAAGAGTGAACATTATAAATGGTTTAATGACAGATATAAATCATTTATTTATGTGGATAGGATTATTTTTAAAAAGTCCTATCAAAATCAAGGATATGGAACAATATTTTATAATGATTTAATTGAATCAGTTAAAAATGATTCATTAGATATAGTGTGTGAGATTAATACTAAACCTTATAATAAGCAATCAATTCAGTTTCATAAAAAATATGGGTTTAAAGATATAGGTACAGAAAATATAGATTCTAATAAAAGTGTTGTTTATATGAGATATAAAAAA
>MDTB01116039.1_pt1 | contig 27701 bp, 30 predicted proteins | sample 811161 | NCBI WGS metagenome assembly MDTB01 (sample SAMN05326650, study PRJNA326480) | marine metagenome | isolation source: seawater | place: Mediterranean Sea | collected 2009
CACCATGGCCGTGCAGGGAGCCACCCCCAGCAGAATCATCCCGGCCACGTACTCCTGGCCCATCGCTTCCGGGATCCAGGCAGCGAACAGGCCGCGGATGAACAACCAGGCCAACGCCGTCATCGTGAGCGGCTTGATCAACCAGTTCACTGCAACGGTGATCAGCAGGCCGCGCGGTTGCTGGCGAATGCCGCCGATAGCGGAGAAATCAACCGCCAGCATCATCGGGAAAATCATCCCCCAGATCAGAACGCCGATCGGCAGGTTGATCCTGGCCACCTCCAAAGACGCGATCCAGGTCGCCAGATCCGGCAGCAGGCCGCCCAGAACAACGCCCGCAACAATCGCCAGACCGATCCAAAGGGAGAGATAACGCTCGAAAACACCCATCAGGCGATCACGGGGGGCTGTTCCCCGAAGCCACTGCAACGCTGCTGATCGAGATGGCCGATGTGTTTCCGCTCGGTGTAATACAAATCCTGATAACGGAGTGCATCCCGGTTCAGATCATCAAACAAGGCTTGGATGCGCTGTTCCATATCGATGGCCGGATCACTGGGATCCTGAGCGATCAAGGTGGCGATGCAGGCTTCCAGCGTCTGCAGCCGCTGGCCGGCCCAGGCCTCCAAAAGATGGCGGCAACGCTTGAGACTTTTTTGCCTCTCCAACAAGGCCGTGGTGCCACGCAACTGCTCCAGCGGTTGCGCCAGCGAGAGACGCTCCAGTTCGCCCGGTTCCAGCAATGACGTCAGCCGTGACACCAGCCCGCTGTTCTCGAGCAACAGCTGATCGGTGAGAAGGCGCGGCAGATCGAGCTCCACAAGCTCATCACCAGGGTCCTCTCCACGACTGACGGCCTCGAGGCGCACGCTGCCGAGGTTGGTCTCCTCCAGCTCCGTGATCGACGCCCAAAGCAGGCGATGAGGCTGAAGCGCGAAATCCTCCAGCTCCCGCTGGCGCAACTCCTGACGGATCACCGCGCGATGGCGGGGGCAATGCAGATACAACCGCAGCAGAACCGCTTCACAACGCTCGCGCAGACTGGCTTCGCCGGGCTGCTCATGACGGCTCGAACGACCATGCCATCGCTGGCCCTTGACCTGTTGCCGCAGGTCCTCTTCCAGCTGCAACGCCAGACGCCCCTGACCACCACTGAGCCGTTCAGCCACCCTCTGGAGGTAATGGGTGCGAATCGCGGACTGCGGCAACTTGCCCAACAGCGCCACCAGATCGGTCACGGCCTGCTGGAACTGATCCGAACGGCTCAGATCGCGATGATCCAGGACCTGCTCGATCTGCCAGTCCAGCCAGAGCGGTGCCTGATCCAGAAGGGCCCGGTAATCACCAGAACCGTGGTCTTTGAGAAAGTCATCCGGATCCTTTCCGGAGGGAAGATGCAGGACGCGCAGCTCAAGCTGCCCCTGCATGGCCAACTGTTCGACTTCTCCGATGGCGCGGTTGGCGGCACGGACTCCGGCGCGGTCCGCATCGAAATTCAGAACAATGCGCTTGCTGTCACTGACACGACAGAGTTGCGTGATCTGCTGACTGCTCAGAGCGGTGCCCAGCGAAGCAACCGCATTGGTGACCCCGGCAGCATGCAGCGCGATCACATCGAAGTAGCCCTCCACCACAACAGCGCGGTCGTCCTTGCGTATCGCATTGACCGCTTTGTCGAACCCGAAGAGATGCTTGCCCTTCTCAAACAGTTCGGTTTCCGGTGAATTGAGATATTTGGGTTCGCTGCCATCGAGGCTTCGCCCGCCGAATCCGATCACACGACCCTGGCGGTCATGAATCGGCACCATCAAGCGATGGCGGAAACGGTCGTAGAAACCCTGACCACCCTTGCGCGGCACCACAAGACCAGCGGCCTCGAGCACCTCTGGTGCCAGACCCTCCACCTGCTGGAGATGCTTGAGCAGGCCATCCCACTGATCGGGGGCATACCCGAGACCAAAGGCTTCCTGGGTGGCAGCACTGAGACCGCGTTGATCGCTGAGATAGGCGCGTGCCTCCTGACCGGAGGAGCTGAGCAACTGGCTGCGAAACCACCCACCCGCGAGGGCCAGGGCTCGCTGCAGTGTTTCCCTCCGGGACAACTGCTGGCGCAGCCGCTCCTGCTGTGGTCCCTCAACCGTCTCAACGGGAAGCTGGTAGCGACGCGCCAGCTCCAGCACCACATCGCTGAAGCTCTGGCGCTGAAACTCCATCAGGAACTTGATCGAGTTTCCGCCAGCACCGCAGGAGAAGCAGTAATAAAACTGCTTGGCCGGCGACACCGTCATTGACGGTTTGCTGTCGTCGTGAAAAGGACAAATGCCAACGAACTCCCGTCCCTTCTTTTTGAGCACCACGTGCTCTCCCACCACGTCAACGATGTCAGCCCTCTCCTTGACGGCGTCGATCGTTCGGGGATGAAGGCGGGCACCAACCATGGGCACATTCTGGGAAGAGAGTCCCCCTCCGAGGGTCAGAGTGAGGCACTGGTCACACATTGTCGGTTGATCGCCCCACAACGGATCAAGACCATGGCCAGCGCTTGCTGGACAGGACTTGTGTTCTGCAGGCCTTGCATCCTGAGCTCTCTGGCCTTCAGCCTGATGACTGTTTGCGTCAAGCAGCTGGATGGCCGGCTGCCCGTCACGGAAGTGGTGCTGTGCCGCGCCGTGATCAGTGTGCTGCTCACCGGCATCGCGCTACGCATGGCGGGGATCAGTCCCTGGGGTCAGCGGCGAGGGCTGCTGCTGGCGAGAGGGCTCTGTGGAAGCATCGCCCTGCTCTGCTTCTTCCAGGCGATCGCGACGCTGCCCCTCGCGACAGCCACCGTGCTCCAGTACACCTACCCAACATTCACAGCGCTTGCAGCAGCTCTACTGCTGCAAGAACATCTCCAGCGCAGCATCGTGCTGGCTGTGCTGGTCGGTTGGATGGGCATCACCCTGGTCAGCCAACCGGACTGGTTGACCAGGGGGATCGATGCACTGCCGATCGTGTCGGTGTTGATCGGACTCGGAGGTGCGCTGTTCACAGCACTGGCCTATGTGTGCGTAAGAAGCCTTTCCAGCAGCGAACAGCCTCTGGTGATCATTTTGTATTTCCCACTTTTGTCGGTGCCATTGACCCTTCCGATGGTTCTGCGACAGGGCGTCTGGCCGAACGGAACGGAGTGGTTGTGGTTGCTTGGTGTAGGGGTGTTCACCCAACTTGGTCAGATCTGGGTCACCGAAGGGTTGAGCCGCATGCCAGCCGCGCAAGCCACGTCCATTAATTACGTGCAGGTGGTGTTTGCTGCGTTTTGGGGCTTGCTGTTCTTCTCAGAGTCCATTAATCCCTGGATGATCTCAGGAGGGCTGTTGGTTCTGGCCTCCACCATGATCAGTCTGGCGTCGCGGCAGAAAAGCCCAGCCATCGACAAAAGTGCGGCAAGGTGAAGCCTTGAATGGATAAATTAAGAATGACCACGACAAAAACCAAAGTCTGGACATATGCCTTGATTGTTTCGAGTGAGTCTCCCGAAAGGCCAGTAACTTCAGGCAATTCCACACCAACGGTGTAGGTCAGAGCGAGGGGAACTGCGCCGCGCAATCCGCACCAACAGATTAATGCAGTCTCGCGATTTGAAAGCGGTGAAATCGCCTTAAAAACCAAAACACTGAAAGGGCGCACAAGCAGCATCAAGGCAAGAGCCACAAGCAATCCGGGCAACCAGTAAAAAGAAACATATTTCGGATCAAACAATAGACCGAACAACAAAAACACCACCAATTCCATCATCGTATTAAAAGGCTGAAGAGAATCTTCCATGAGCTCAGGGGTGATATGAGGCGATGAGTAAATATTGTTAGACAGGAAAACGCCTGTCACAAAAGCAGCAACAAAACCAGAACCACCAATCAATGTCGTAAAGCCAAATGCCGCCATTGCAATCGACATGCCAAGCACAAGAACCTGATTGCGATTGATCAGCACCTTGTGAAGAAAAAACTGTGAAATATAAGACAAGATCAAACCGCACATGATGCCACTTCCAACACTGCGAAGAAAAACCTGCAACTCTTTCGCAAGAACAATGGCGGGCTTCAATTCAGGGCTCTGCATGGCGACAAACAAACCAACAGAAGCGGAAAGAAACAAAATCGCAGCAGGATCGTTCAAGGAGGATTCAAACTCAATCACGCGCTTCACCCTTTCAGGCACAAGATCGCTTACACTCATCAACACATTCGCAGTTGCTCCAGCATCTGTGGAACCAATACAAGCAGCTGTTAAAAAACAAACAGAAACCGGCAGAAGAGGAATGACAGGAAAGAAAAAATGGCAAGCCATTGATATAAGCCAAATCGAAAATGCAAAGGCAAGAGAAGAAACAACAACACCACCGATCGCAAGCATCACGCTGAAGCGAAAGAGACCCTTGAGTTGTGAAAAATTCGTGTTCAACCCTGCATAGAACAACAGAAGTGACAACGACGAACTATGCAACACTTCAATAATTTGCGGCGTTAAAAATTGACGTACAAGATCCACATCCGTGTACATACCGAGCAGGAGAACTCCAAGAATTGAAGGAACACCAGCCCGGACAGACAACTTGCTAACAACCAACGAGCCAACAAAAAAAGCTGACATCATGGCAATCACCCCAGGCAAGGAAATGGGGAAAGAGCCAATAACAACAGGGGGCTGAGTCGCCAAGTTAATAAATGAGAGCATTGATAGAGGGCTACAGATGTTCATCAGGATTTAAATCGACGATTCAAGAGAAGGATCCTGAGCCTCAGGAGCAAACGCAGATCGTATTTCAGGAAACAGTGAAGACGAAAGAATGGTTAACCCCAAAATATTTGGCAAACATACCATCGAACTCATAATGGCATACATCATCTGAATACTTGACTTTGGCAAAATAACTCCCAACACGATTCCCGCGATCCAAAAGATCCTAAAAAGAGGCCGCCTTCTCACACCGAACAGGTAATCAGAGGCCCGCTCACCGATGATCGAAAACGACGCAATTGAGGTAACAGCCATAGGAATAGCAATCACAAAAAAGAATACCCCTGTCCCCTCAAAACCCCAATTAAATGAATTCCATATAACGTAAGAGGGTGATTGAAAAGTGGTGTAGGACTGGCTCATCACAACAATCAATGACGTCAAAACAACAAGAGTCAGATCAATGGCTCCTACCATTAAAGAAATCAGTCCCTGCTTGAAAGGATCACCTGGAGCAGCGGCTGCATGCAGAACTGCAGCAGAACCAACCCCCGAACCATTCGTGAACACCCCTGAACGGATCCCAGTGTCGATAACAACGACGATGGTCCCTCCAAAAATAGCTTTAGGATTGAATGCCTCAGTAACAATCAGGCTAACTGCTGCGGGCAACTCACTAAAATGAGTCAAAATAATCAAAGAGCAAAGAATAATGTTGACAGCAATAGCCCATGGCAAAAGCAAAACATTGAAGCGAGCAACACGCGGCAAACCCCCTGCAATCACAACAGCAATCGATGCCGCAATAACAGCACCAGTGGAATAAATCGGCCAACCAAACAGTTTATCCAAAGAGCTGGTCAACGAGTGCACCTGAGCCAAGTTTCCACTGGACCATGCAGAGAAAATCATAAAAAATGCAACCATCGGTCCCATCCATTTCAAACCGTTGGGCATGGCGCGAGAAAGGTAATACATAGGACCACCAACCCAATCTCCAAGCACATTTTGTTCGCGATAACGAACAGTCAGATAAGTCTCGATGAAACGTGTGGCAAATCCAACAAAAGCAGACAAACAACTCCAAACAACAACGCCTGGCCCAGCCACCACAATTGCCAAGGCTGTAAAGGTCAAATTTCCCATACCAACCACAGCACCTGACGTGGTTACAAGATCCATAAAAGGGGACAATTGACCGTCCTTTTTTGAATAGCTTTGTCCAAAGGAATCAAAAAGATGTCGGAATGCAAAAACAATCGCCCGAACCGAAAGAAAATCGAGTCCTAATGTGAAATAAACACCCGCGAAGACGACCCAGTCAGCCAGCATTCCCCAGATGAACGCGTCAATGCCAAGGACAAGTTGCTCGAATAACATCCCAAGCCGATCATCAAGTGTTAGCAGGGTGATTGTGCTGCCAATCCGCTCTGAGCACAATCACGCCCGAACAGCCGAACGGGCGATCAACCAAGCGGCAGCGGATAGGTCAACCAATCTTGGGAAAGGCCATCAGACGATCCGCTCGGGCGTGCAAGTCGCCAGCTTTCACCATGCTCACCGCGCTCCAAGTAAATCTGAAATGGGCTGTCGACCTGCATTCGGTCGCCTGGAAGCTGCCAATCGAAGCGACCGGTCACTTTGACCCCACGATTCTCTCCGACCGACACATGGTCCAGTTGTTCAACGCGGACCCTGCTGACGGACGGATTGCTGCTGATCTCCGGCAACTGCAACGAACGGGACACAGCGGACTGCGTCAATTGAATTTGGAGCGTCAGGGCCTGAAGAAGCTGCTGGCGCGGTGGGTCACCCTCAGCAGAGCATGCCGATAAATTCAGAATCAGGACCAGCACAACGCAGCAGCTGAGGACAGCACGCCAGCAGCGCTGACACTGTTCAGGCAGCATGGCCAACAGCATTGGGAACTCCATGATCGGATGGTTGCATGGTCGGCCCATGGAGAGCTGGTCGCAGGGCAGCCGTAGTGGAATTCTGCTGGTCTGTGGGGATGTTGGCTACGAGGTGCAGGTGATCGCTCGTCAGCAGCAACAGCTGGCGGCACAGGCCAGTGTGAATCTCTGGATCCATCAGGTTCAGCGGGAGGACGCAACAAGCCTGTTTGGATTCGCTCAACGAACGGAGAGGGATTTGTTCCGTCAACTGATCGGAGTTAGTGGTGTTGGACCGCAAGCCGGCATGGCGTTGCTTCAAGAATGCAGCTGCGGTGAGCTGATCGATGCGATTCGCGGCGGTGACCTGCGACGACTCTGTCGTGCTCAGGGGATCGGCAAACGAACAGCCGAACGTTTGGCGGTGGAACTGAGAACGGCCCTGGTTGGAGACAATGATCGAATTGCGGAACCATCGCTTGTCGACGGCGGCGCGCTGGAAGAACGTTCCAAAGTTGTCACAGATCTGGAAGAAACACTGACAGCTCTTGGCTATGAAGACTTGGAAATCAGACGCGCTATCAAAGCACTCAGAGAAAGTGACAGCCCGCCATCAGAAGAGGACAGTGAGGCATGGATACGCGCCAGTTTGCAGTGGCTCAATCGGTCGTAAGTGACGCAGCTCTGTTGCATGCAGGCAAACCCGCTCAGACCATCAGCTCCTGAGCCACTTGCTTGGAACAGGAGTGGTCGGGATCCCGGTCGGATGACATGACAGTCACGGCCATCGCCAGAACACCCGTGGTGGCTGCACGCGGAAGGGTCAAAATCGGGTCGACCGCAAGAAGCAAAACAAGAACAGGTGGAACAGGAAGCTGAAAGCTGGTGAGCGCAAGGCCAATGGTGGGAACCACAGTCACTCCGGTCAATCCTGCAGAAGAGATGCCGCTCACAATTCCCATCAAAAGCACCTGCAGCAGAATTGCAGGGGTGATTCGAACTTCAAAAAGATTGAGTGCAAACATAATTGCAATAATGTTGTAAATGATGTTGCCCATTCTTGAAATCAGCAATCCAAGAGATGCGGCCGCCTCTGAATGAGAACAATTACGACCCATTCTCTCCATTGACCGCACGATGGTGGGGTAACAGGCCATGCTGCTACCCGTGGATAGTCCTAATAGAAAAACGGAATCGGCAGGATTAATCCTGGATGAACTGCGCTCGGTTGAAGTCGTGAAACGTTTGACAATTAAGCGGCTGACACCAAGAGAAACAAGTGAAGCCACCAACATACAAATGGTGAGATTCAACAAAGCAACAACCATTTCGGAACTGATTGTTGAAAAAGATCCGGCGATCAGACAAATTATCACAAGTGGTGCGATCAGCAGAAGCTCATCAAGAACCTTCACTGAAACGTTATAAATACTTCTCACGATCGTGAGCAACGGAGCGGATTGCTCTTTTGGCAAAAGAGACAAGCCCCAACCAAAAAGAACCGATCCTGTAATCACCTTGAGGGTGCTTCCATCTGAAGCATCCCTTACGATGTTGCTGGGAATGATTGATTTGGCCCATGCAAAAGGATCAACTGTCTCAGTTACAGTTGATGAAATCCTGAGCTTGATATCGGCATTATCAAGCATGAAAGTACCTATAGAAAACCGCGCATCCGGGGATAAGATTCCTGGTTTTTGATACAAAGAAAGAAGAAGTGCAAAACAAGATACAAATAAAACAAGAGCAACCAGGGACAAAAACAATCTACGCGTAAATCTAAACTCACTTGCCACAGATTCAGATAATGATAGAATCGAAAACGTTGAAATAACAACCGCGCTTAACACAAGTGGAATTGCGGGGAACGAAATCAACTGGATTAGGGCTAACCCTAGAGAGTTAAAAGTGGTTGACGCGTCAGGCAAGAAAAGGCCAAGCATCAATGAGAGAGGGAGAATATAAAAGACAAACGATTTAACGGTGCGAAGGTTGCGCAAAAAACGCTTCAAGACTTTCCAATCAAACGAAGAAACCATTGTTGAGTTCATAAGGAAAAGGTAATTATTTGTTTTTTTGAGTCAAAGAAAACGTAGACTTTTTCTTATTTGGCCTGTAAAAAGAAGAATACTCTTCCATAATTTCAGAGTCCGTCTTCACCGAATACTCACGATCTAAATAATAGTCAAGCATCGATGCTAAACCAAGATTGGCCTGGCTGGAAAGGTAGATCGATTTTTGATCAATGAGGTCTTCAAACAAAATTGGTACATAATCGAGAGCAAGAGCAGGTTGGTTATAGAGAATTTTTTTGATCTCAGTTGCATCTCGATAAATTCCATCTACAGCACCAGTGAAAAGCGCTTCCTTGCATGCATCCCAATTCTTGCAGCCACTTTTTTTGGAATTAGGAAAAAATCGATCCGCATGAGAACCATACACAGAATTCGCAATGTAACCAAGAGAGATTTGTGAATCCATCAATACCTTCGCAAATCGATCATCGGGGATATTGCCTTGGAGATTTGCAATGACCTTACGATTAGCCAAGATTGCATGGCGAAAAATCATGTATTCGTGCGGATATGCATCAGACATCCGCTTAAAGGTGGTGCCAAGCTTTCCAAGCGCCATATCAAAGTCATTGGCACCCACACGGTGAACCAAATCATTAAAACTTTTTGATTGACGATCAAAGCGAATACCGACTCCTAAAAGTTTTGCAAATTCCCGCACAACATCAATGTCATAACCAACCAAATTACCGTCGTCATCATTGTAGTAAAAGGGTGGGGTCGAATAAGGTGGAATGCCCACATTCAGATAGCCACGTTTAAGTATCACGTCTACGTATGGAATTTCAGCCGCGAATGTTTGCTGTGAGATACCGACTGAAAAGAGCACAAAAACAAAGCAGCAAGCAATGTGAATGAGGAAAAGAAATGACTTTTTAGGATTCAACATGCCAGCAATACATGCATCATTTAGCATTTACAATGCACAGTATTTAGGCTAAACCATTGACGCTGAGAAGCAAGAGTATTGTTGTAGAAAGCTGAAATAATCGTTCAAGGGTGATCGATCTGGTGTCATGCACATCAGCAACAGGAGGAACGAACAAACCTGGATATGGAGATCGAGTGCATTGATTCATAGTCAGCCATCATTCGGGCAAATCATTGAAGGGCAACAAGGCAAAGCCAGAAAAGTCTCTGAATATACACAATTTCGTTATCGCCAATCGACATATCAATCAGAATCGGGCCAAGCCAGGCCGACAATGAATATCTGAAAGACATTCAAATAATTCCACGCTTAACAATAAATAGTCGAATAATAGACCAGGCACCAATAGTTACTTTTAAACCAGCAACTACGTTTAAAACTGGAATATATATGTTTTGAGGAATCCACGAGAAAGGTGATGTTGGATAAACTGATGAAGTAAAACTCATCAGAGCAAGGATGATGAACACAATCACGGCAAATTTCTCAACAATTGCAGCATTGTATTGGCTATAGAAGTTTTCAATTCGTTGAAGTCTTCCTGAAATCATCAACAAGGTGATCGATGTTGCTCCGGCAACGCCAGCAGCAAATCCACCTCCTGGAGTCAAATGACCGCGAATCGCAAGATCAAACGCAAGAAAAGCGCTCAGTAAAGAGACAAAATCTAGAAGATTAACGATCACAGGATCCTGAACACCAACCAATCTTGTTTCGGAATCCTCAGAATAAAGCAAAATCTTGACACCTAATCCTGCGATAGTAAAAACGATAACTTCACCAATGGTATCAAAAAGTCGTGATCCTAAAATTACAGCTGTTACTGAATTGGGGATATCAGCAGTTGCAACTAGATATTTGACCGTCGTGTTAGCATCAATAATTGAATTGGTCGGCACCGTAAGCGAGCCGGCAACAATAACGAAAGATATCGCAAGAAAATAAAAAGATGATTTGAAAAAATCAGCAGAAAACTTCTTGCTTTTCATGATTGATTGCTCATTGGATTGGTGTTACTAGAATTAATCTTCGTTGGGCAAAAGATACGATCCAGGAACGGATTCAGTTGGTAATACTTTGTCTCCAAAAGTTCCTCCAATAATATTGGTGACTCAATGCAAAGTTGTGCTTCATCTAAAATGGCATGGGGCGAGCCTGCAAGAACCTCAGAAGAAAACAACATCCCATAATCATCTTGACTATGGCTTAAGTTAGTGGGCTGTAATACGATGTTCATATGTAATTCAGAGAATAAGCCTTTCAAATGATCCATCGTTTCTGTTGGAACGTCATATTGATCAGAAACAACGATCACGACGCTATAACATGCTCGAATCGTAATGATATACAAAATCGATGAGAGCAAGGTGCCTACCAAAACTTCAGTTAATGCCACATCAGGAGCTCCACAAACAGCATAAATCAAGGCTGCAATCGAGCCCAGAAATGAACGATAAATCAGTCCGCGAATAGGTGATTGTGTTCTAATCAGAAGCAATCCCAGAATTGGGAGAACGAACTCAAAAGGCAGAAATATATAATAACCAAGCATGGCTAAGTGCGTTCAGTGATTACACCAAGCAGATAAGAGAATATAGTATTCCACAAAACAAGAGAAATAGTAACGACGGTAAAGATTGGCCAGTGCGATGGTGACAAAACCAAAAATCCGAAAACCATAATCAATGATCCCACCGTGTCTGAAACAGTCAATGTATGCAATTTATAAATAAGAAGATGTGACTTATTAAGCAAAGGCAACGTGCCCCAAAACCACAAGAATAGCCCAATACAAATGAGTGAGTAGCCAACGATTTGCTGAAGATCCATAATATTACTCCTGCAACTCAGTGAGTGCCAAAATAATCATTCCAGCATCACCACTAATTAAGATCACTGCACCGACACTCCCAATCATCCAATCGTTACGAAACAAGGCAAATGCAATGGTTACAAAAGCAAGTTTATTACCCAAACTGCTTGCTATTGCAATTCTTTCACTTAGAGAGGATGACCGCGCCACTGCAATAATTGAAATGAAGCTAGCAATTAACATTAGCATCAAAATTATATATTGAATCGGGAGCAATGATATTGTAGAATTCATATTAGGGACCTATTGTCTCTAACTGTATGAACTCGCCAATGTTCCTTATCATCGTGGCCGACAACAATGGACATTGGTGTGGATGTAATATAAATGACCTGCATGAATTGGGCAAATCGTGAACCATTGCGTCGACAAGATGTGCACATTGGTACCATCATGTAAGCATCTTTAGGATGCTTAATTCTAATGATTTGCCAAGTCTCAATCAGCATATTAGGCACTATTTTTACCGCAAAAATCAAAGATGAAAGAAGCGACCTTATCTTCAACGACTTGAATGATCCCAACGGAATCACACATGCAATCAAAAGTCCAAGCAAGATATTGGAGAACTCAAAATTAGATGTGATCAACGTCCAAAATCCAACCCTGAAGCCAAGTACCAAAAACAAACGAATCAGAGTTCCCATGAATCTAAATTTTGAAGTAGAGGAGATTCGCAAGTAGCAATGCTGCCACCACAAAAGGAGCACCAACCAGATCAAGCGTACGCGTGATCGGTTTGACGAATCGATCAGTCTGCAATCCAACGACAGAGGCATACAGGATGATGCCCAAAATCAATGCTGTCAACGCATTGGTAATGGTATCAAATGTATAAAGATTCCAATGGGTGAATCCAAATAGAACGAGTGCACAAGAACAGCTGAGGAGATAAAACTGATTGAGATTAAACGAGAACAAAGACGATCCGTCTTGTTGACCTTTCTTGACCTGTAAAAAAGTTTGAAATCTCGACCACATTAATCGAACATAAACTGTTGTCGTCAAAAGTGTTGATGTAGATACGATAATCTTTGCATTCGAAGTGAGATCAGTCTTTAATAGATTTTTAGTCACAAAACCGGAGGTCAAAGGAAATGCCATCACCGAAAGACAGGCGACTGTGAACGTAATCCATGACACATAGTTGTTCAGAGGATTATTAATAACGGCTTGACTTGCAGACAACGGATGAGCCAGGGATTCTGCACTTTCATTGTGGTGTGGTGACGAGTGCTGTTGTGGGGAGGAGGTCTCAACAGTCAATGTTGAAAAAAGGAGGGTTTTGCATACGCCATGCTGCATGGCATAGAGGCAAGAAAAGGATGGTGAAAGAATCGCTAAGCCGAGCTGCGAAACTGAACTCCAACCAAGTGCTCGACCGTCATCACGCTCAAATACGGCGTACAACGCTGCGACGACAGCACTCAAGACTCCGATCACAACCATTGAGTTGCCAATCGGAACAAGATCAACACTCATCCTTGCGATGGGAGCAATGCCTGCGCAAGTGACGCATCCTGCCAACACTGCAGATGATTGAGGCTTGACGTGGGAGTAAATATTGGGAACCCACAGACCACAAAGAAAAATGCCCGATTTCGTTAACAAACCAGCAAAGATAAGACATAAGGCCGTTGGATTTGCCGATGACAGATCTGCCAATAAAAAAGTTTCAGAATAACGATAGGCACCGATCACACCAATTAAATAAATCAGCATGGCCAATCCCCCACCGATAAGATATTGAAAGGCAAAAAATAAAGACTTTTTGTCACTATTATCAGCGATCAGAAGGAATGCACAGAAGCCAGTCAACTCCAAGGCAATGTAAATACTAATTAGATCAACAGCCGAAAAAGCCACCATAAGTGCAGTCAGCAACACAAGAGTGATCTGATAAAAGTAATGACTTAAGCATCGCCTAAACAGCAGAATAGACGACAAGATTGAAAACGAAGCGCTAAACAATAAAGGGTATGTATATTGATCAAAACTGAATTCAATCCCCCCAATCCACATCAAACGATATGCAATCTCCCAACCATTGAAAATCCCAGCCAAGGAAAATCCAGATAAAGCGGCAAGACAAAATATTGCAACGGGAAAAATGAAAGTCGGAAAAACACACCCTAGAAAACCAAGGACAGCAGGCAAAAAAGTGATGACGACGTAAAATAGAGAAAAATCGATCATTTTTCCAAATCTTTGTAACGCAGCAATGGTGTCGAACGACTGAGTCGTAGTGCAACCGCACAGAGCAACGCTTGCGTTGCAAATCCAATCACAATTGCCGTTAGGATGATGGCCTGTGGATATGGATCTGAAAAGTTGGAATAGCGTGGCGCATCAGATAATATTGGGGTTTGGGTGCCAGACAACCCTGCAATGACAACAAAGATGCTGATCGATGCGGTATCAATTACATCAAGTGAAAACAAAGAGTTGATGATGGAGCGAGAATTTAGAATTCCAAAGCAACCTATAATCAGCAACATCACCAAAGGCAAGAATAAAATCAAATACCCCTGCATTGCTTTAAAGGTTTTTTTAAATTTTAATTGTATCAAATATTCGTGTCAAGTTTGATGTGTTGATTGAAACGGAAATTTCGTTGGCTTTTTTACGTCGGATGGTTTTGATGAACAGACGAGCCATTGATCACGATTGGACTTGAGGCCCGAGGGTCAGTCCGTCACCTTGTATAGTGGTCAATTGGAGTCTACCGGCACGGTATGTCGCTTGACACGGCAGAGAAGCAGCAGCTGATCAACACCCATCAGACCCATGGCACGGACACCGGTTCTCCTGAGGTGCAAGTGGCCATGCTCACGGAGAGGATCAGTCGTCTGAGCAGCCATCTGCAGAAAAACAACCACGATTATTCCTCGCGTCAGGGGCTTCTGAAGATGATCGGTCGCCGCAAGCGTTTGCTTGGTTACGTGCGGGACAAGAGTGAGCAACGCTATTCCGACATCATCTCCAAGCTGGGTATTCGCGGCTGAGCCGCTGGGCGAACAGGATCTGCTGATTGAGAGCGGTTCAGACAATGAGCGACAGACGCAAACCGATTCCGTTTGAGCCGAATCGCTCGTCGGACAAATCCGCAGGTTCCGCTCGTGGCACAACCGGCACGGCGGCCATCCCCAAAGCCGTCGCCAACAGAATGGCGCGCAGGGTGGCCGTGTTCACCGGCCTGCCCACCATGGCGAGCATGGGCGTTTTTGTTGGTAGCTACGTGCTGGTTACCCGGGGCATCAGCGACATCTCACCTGGTCTGACCCTGGCTGTATCGGGAGGTTTTTTTCTGATTGGATTGGCAGGTCTCAGCTACGGCGTGCTTTCAGCGAGTTGGGAGCCCGAAAACGGCTCATTGCTTGGAATGGAAAACATCAGCACCAACATCCAGAGGATGCGTGAATCAATCCGTGCTCAGAAGCAGGACAAAAGCCGTTAACCCATCACCAATGTGTTGCTGCAGCGGGCCCGAAATGCCTGAGCTTGCAGTGAGCTGCTTGCCTCTGCGGCATCTCTGACACAGAACTGACTACCGAGTCGGACGAAACGAACGCTGCTGCCATTGCGCACCTCGGCGATCACAGGAACTTTCACACCCAATTCCTCCCGATCCGGCCGATGTTGGTTCAGGCATTCGCGCAACTTGTGCTGAATCGCAATGTCGCAGGCCTGGTCCGGAGAGAGTTCCACCACAAGCAGCTTCACTTCATCAATGGCACGGCAATCATCAACAATCAGTTGCACGCGTTCGTCGCGTCGGTCGACCCCGGCCCAAACGAGCAGACGCGCTTCCGCCATCAGATGATCCGCCAAGCGCGCATAACTTTTGGGAAAAACAACGGCTTCACAACTTCCCGTGAGGTCCTCGAGCTGAAGGATCGCCATGCGATCACCTTTGCGCGTGGTCACCTGACGCATCTCAGCAATCATGGCAATCGCACTCACCTTCGCTTTATCGGGCTGCTCTTCCAACGAGCCAAGCCCAATTGGAGCCAGCAGACGAGAGGTCGGACTCAACTGCTTCAACGGGTGGTCTGAAAGATAAAAGCCCACAAGCTCCTTCTCGAGACGCAACTTTTCTGTGGGTGGGTAATCAGGAACAGGCGCAGCCTTTGGAGCAAGGCTGAGATCCGCAGGTCCATCGGCATCAGCGGGAGCCGCCATCAGATCAAACAGATTCCCCTGACCACTGTCCCGGTCCTTCGCCCGGGATGAAGCCCAATCGAGCAGGAGATCAAGGTCAGCCATCAATTGAGCACGATTGGCGGCAGGATCGAGCGCATCCATGGCGCCACAGTGAATCAACGACTCCAGGCCACGGCGGTTGAGGACGGACGAAGGCAGTCGATCGCAAAGATCAGCGAGAGAACGGAATGGACCATCGCTCTCCCTCGCGACAATCAGCTGACGAATGGCGCCATCGCCCAGGTTTCGTATCGCCGATAGGCCAAACAGAATTCGCTCGCCATTGGGGGTGAAATCGATGCGGGAGGCATTCACATCGGGGGGCATCACCTCGATCCCCATGGCGTTGCAGTTGGAGATATAGCGCTGCACTTTGTCAGCGGCACCGGCATTGACGGTGAGCAAGGCCGCCATGTACGCCACCGGATAATGCGCTTTGAGATAAGCCGTTTGGTAAGTAACTGCTCCATAGGCGGTGGAATGACTCTTGTTGAAGCAGTATTCGGCGAACAACACCATCTGATCGAACAATTCATCGGCAACCTTTTCGTCAACGCCACGATCACCAGCACCCTTGACAAAAATGCCGCGATGTTTCTGCATCTCCGCCACTTTCTTCTTGCCCATGGCACGACGAAGCAAATCGGCCTGACCCAGAGAGTATCCCGCGAGATCTTGAGCGATCCGCATGATCTGCTCTTGGTAAACCATGATTCCGTAGGTTTCACTCAAGATCGGCTCGAGGATCTTGTGCGCAAAGTCAATCGCCTCACGCCCATGTTTGCGGTTGATGAACTTCGGAATCAAGCCGGCATCAAGAGGGCCCGGACGATACAAAGCCAGAATCGAGGAAATATCCTCCAGAGATGATGGTTTGAGATCTCGAACGATCTGCCGCATGCCACTGGATTCGAGCTGAAAAATGCCCTCCAGGTCTCCGCGAGCCAGCAGAGCAAACGTTTCTGGATCCTCGGGTGGAAGCTTGTCGGGATCAACTCTCTGGCCACTGGTGACTTCGACAAGTTCCAGAGTCTTGTCGATCATGGTGAGATTTTTAAGGCCCAGGAAATCCATCTTCAGAAGACCCATGGACTCAACATCTTCCATGAAGTACTGAGTGATCACCTGTCCATCGTTATTCCGCTGCAGCGGTACCAGTTCATCCAATGGATCCGCAGCGATCACAACACCGGCAGCATGTACACCAAAGGTTTTGTTCGTGCCTTCGATCCGCATCGCCATATCCACCCAGCGTTTAACGATTGGATCGTTCTGATATTTCTCGCGAAATTCTGGATTGGGAGATTCATCGCCGATCATCGCCTTTAATTTGGCCGGCTTGCCACGGACCACAGGAATCAGCTTGGCCAAACGATCTGCATCGCCATAGGGAATATCAAGCACCCGTGCCACATCCTTCAAAACCGCTTTTGACGTCATCCGGTTGAACGTAATGATCTGTGCAACCTTGTCCTCTCCATACCGTTGGGTGACGTAATCAATCACCTCACCTCGGCGTTCGATGCAGAAATCGGTATCGATATCAGGCATCGATTTGCGTTCAGGATTGAGAAATCGCTCAAACAACAGACCGTTGCTGACGGGATCGATGTTGGTGATCCCGAGGGCGTAGGCCACAAGAGAGCCAGCCGCCGAACCACGGCCCGGACCCACAGGAATGTTCTGCTCGCGAGCAAAGCGGATGTAGTCCCACACCACCAGGAAGTAGGTGGGAAATCCCATCTGCTCCATGATCTGAAGCTCGGTGTTCATCCGATCGGCATAGACCGGATCAATCGCAGCATCAGCCGACAACCCGAGACGATCACGCACCCCCTGCTCCGTGACCTCGCGTAGATAGGTCACCGGTGTGTGCCCCTCCGGAATCGGAAAACGGGGCATCTGATAGTGACCGAGGATGTCGTAGGGCTCCACCTTCTCCGCCACGGTGACGGTGTTGGCGATCGCCTGCTGCACCACCTCCGGCTCGAGATGGTCAGCGAAGAGGCGACCCATCTCCTCTTCCGTCTTGATGTATTCCGTTCCGGTGTATCGAAGCCTTTTCTCGTCGCTGATCAGCTTGCCGGTGAGCACGCAAAGCAACGCATCATGGGCCTCCACATCCTGTTTGCTCAAGTAGTGCGCATCGTTGGTGGCCACCACGTTGATCCCCAGTTCCTGGGCGATCTTGACGATCTCCACATTCACAATCCGGTCTTCCGGGGACCCGTGGTCCTGGATCTCAAGGTAGAAATCATCTCCAAACACGTCCTGATACCAGCGGGCCACCTGTCTGGCCACATCCGGACGACCGCGCAGGATCGCCTGGGGGATCTCACCGCCAAGGCAGGCCGTCGCCACGATTAAGCCTTCGCTGTGTTGGCGCAGCAGATGCTTATCGATGCAGGCGCGCGAAAAAATTCCCCGACCCCGCATCCCACGCAGGTGGCTGATGCTGGTGAGCTTCACAAGATTTCTGTAGCCGGTGGCGTTCTTGGCCAGAACCACCAGGTGGTAACGCTTCTCCTTTTTCTGCTGTGGATCGTCGATCGAGCCGTTGATCACGTACATCTCATTGCCGATGATCGGCTTGAGATCTGAGCCCTTGCACAGCTTCAGAAGCTCAATCGCGCCGTACATCACCCCGTGATCGGTGAGGGCGATCGCCGGCATCCGGAGTTCTTTGGCCCGCTCCACCATGGCCGGGAGCTGCGACGCCCCATCCAGAAGGCTGTAGTCGCTGTGGTTGTGGAGTGGAACGAAAGCCATGCTCTCAGCCTAGGGCCCTACGCAAGATGAGGTGTTCACCCTCAACAGCTCACCCCAGATCTGGTGCCATCAAGGCACCAACGCCACATCAGGGCGATTCGCGAAAACATCAGCCGCCTGTTCGTACTGATGGGCCACCTGCAGCAGGCGGGCTTCGTCCAGAACATTGCCGATCAGTTGAACACCGATCGGCAGACCAGCCTGGCTGAAGCCGCAGGGAACGCTGATCGCCGGCAGACCCGCCAGATTGACTGGGATCGTCAGCAGATCGGCAAGATACATGGCCAGGGGATCATCGGCGTGCGCTCCGGCCTTGAACGCGGTGGTTGGAGCCGTTGGTGTGAGCAGTACATCCACACGTTGGAAGGCTGCATCAAAATCCCGACGAATCAGGGTGCGCACCTGCTGCGCCTTCTTGTAGTAAGCGTCGACGTATCCGGCTGACAGGGCATAGGTGCCGATCAGGATGCGGCGCTGCACCTCCGCACCAAATCCCTCGGCTCGGCTGCGGGCGGTCATCGCCATCAGGCTCTCGGCATCCTCAGCGCGCAAGCCGTATTTCACACCGTCGTAACGGGCGAGATTGGCGGAGGCTTCCGAGGGTGCGATCACGTAATACGTGGCGATGCCATCGGTGAAGCGGGGACAGCTCACCTCCACCAGCTCAGCGCCAAGTGCTTCCAGTTGTGCCGCCGCGGCCTGAACGGATGTCTTCACCTCTGAATCAAGGCCATCCGCCTCGAAACATTGCCGGATCAGCCCCACCCTGAGGCCTTTGATCGACTGACCCAGCGATGCGCTGTAGTCAGGCACGTCCGCCTTGAGGCAAGTGGAATCGCGATGATCCTCTCCAGCGATCACCTGAAGCAGTTCAGCGGTATCGGCTACGGAGGTGGCAAACGGTCCCACCTGATCGAGGGAGCTGGCGAAAGCCACAAGCCCCCATCGGCTGACACGACCGTAAGTGGGTTTCAAACCCACCACTCCGCAGAACGAAGCGGGCTGACGGATTGAACCACCTGTGTCGGACCCCAGGGACGCGAGACAGCTGCCTGAGGCCACAGCAGCGGCACTTCCGCCGGAACTGCCACCAGGGACGTGTTCGGTGTTCCAGGGGTTGGCCGTCGGACCAAAGGCCGAGGTCTCGGTGGAGCCGCCCATCGCGAACTCATCGAGATTGGTTTTACCGATCAGCACGCCACCGGCATTCCACAACCGCTGCGTGACGGAGGACTCGTAAGGAGGCACGAAGTGCTCCAGCATGCGGCTGGAACAGGTTGTGCGCACGCCACGGGTGCAGAGGTTGTCCTTGATCGCCAGCGGCAAACCGGCCAGCGCGCCAAGTTCCTCACCATCACCACGGGCCTGATCGATGCGTTTGGCATCGGCTCGGGCCCGTTCCGCGGTCACGTCCACGTAAGCGTGAAGGGAAGGCTCACAGGCTTCAAGACGCTGGAGATGTTGCTCCACCAACTCGAGGGATGACACCTCGCCGCTCTGCAGCCTCTGACGCCACGCGCTGATCGTCATCCTCTGCGATCTGATACAGGGCTGACGCTATCAGTCGTGGGATCAACCCTCAGCGGCAATGGTGAGTGGTTCCTGGCGACGCGCGCGCAGAACGGTGTGATTGAGAGCCTGTGGCTGCTCGGAGCTGATGTCCTCGAGAAATGCGGGCAACTCCGATTCAAGTCCCTGACGGGTGAGGAAAGGACCAAACCAGTAGGTGACATCAGGACCGGAAGTCTCGACGCGTGCCCACCAGGCCATCCCAAGCCCATTAGCAAGATTGCGCAGCGGCCTGATCAAGGCACTCATGAACCAGGGAACATTTTCGGCATTTTGCCCTGATCAGGGCGAAATGCGATGTCAACTCAGGGAGATAGCTGGATGCTCTGATCAAATCGGATCGCATCCGGCGGACCTGAGGGGTTCAGATCCAACTCAATGCGTTCCTCCTCGACCGGCTCAACTGGCAGCGACACGTCGGGATCACTGGCCTGCTCTACGGCTGCAGCGGTCTTCGGGCGCGAGATTGGCGGGGAGGGAGCCTGACCGTGAATGTCCTTCATCCAGCTCCGCCTTGCCACCTCATAGACGCAAAGCGCAGTGGCCACAGATGCATTGAGACTCGGCGTGCTTCCCCGTAGCGGAATGCGCACCAACTGATCGCAGTGGCGCCTGGTCAGCAGGGAGAGGCCCTGTCCCTCCGAGCCGGTGACGAGAACCAGAGGACCATCGAGATCGGCATCCATGAGCGTCACGTCACCCTCGGAGGCCAGTCCGATCACCCGATAACCGGAATCCTTGAGCTTCTCAAGCGACCGGTTGAGGTTCACCACCCTCGCCACAGGCATGTGCTCAAGCGCCCCAGCCGCCACCTTGGCGACGGACCCGGTGAGACCGGCGCTGCGTCGTTGCGGCAGCACAACGCCGTGGGCCCCCATGGCTTCCGCTGAGCGGACGACAGCGCCGAGGTTGTGGGGATCGGTGACACCATCCAGAGCCAGGAGCAGCGGTGCCTCGCCAAGATCGGCGCAACCGCTGATCAATCCCTCGAGATCGAGGGTCTTGGCGGCCGCCGTTTGCAGCGCGATCCCCTGGTGCACGGAACCACCCGTGATCTGTCCCAGACGTGCCCAGGTGACCTCCTCCACGAGAACACCGGAGGCTTTTGCATCCCTGAGCAACTGAAGGAATCGGGCCGCGCTGCGCATTTCTGGCGTGCACCAGATGCGATGGATCGGTCGGCCGGATTCCAGGGCAGCCTGCGTCGCATGGCGACCCCAGAGCAAATCGTCAGGAGGTGATACCGAAGCCGCGGCCTCGGGCTCTCCCTCGCGCAGCGCCTGGGACGACGATGCCGTCGGTTGACGGCGTTGATCCGGAAAGCGACGACGGCTGTCTTGAAAACGGCTGTCCTGATTACGGCTGTCTTGAAAACGGCTGTCCTGAAAACGGTTGTCCTGGCGGCGGCTGTCTTTAAAACGGCTGTCCAGACGACGGCTGTCCAGACGACGGCTGTCCAGACGACGGCTGTCCTGGCGGCGGCTGTCCTGACGTCCAAAGGTCTCCTGTCTGGAGGACAACGATGGAGAGCGTGAGCTGGAACGGGACGGGGAACGCGAGGGCAGCCGTCGCACCGATGCCGATCGACCTCGATCAGAGCTCGGGGGTCCATCTGGACCCGGCGAACTGAAGCGGGGACGACGATCCTGATCCCGATCTGCGGAACGTTCACCATCCCGTTTCCAATCACGACGACCGCGGCTGTCCCGCTCGGACCGTGATCGCCCCTGGGAGCCGCTGCGCCTGTCGGAGGCTGGGCGATCGTTGCGATAGGAACGCGCGTCTCGGGATGGACCACCTGGGCGGCTGTCTGGACGGGGAGCCATGGATTTTCTCTCGGTATTCAACGTTTCCGGCGTTCTCCAGCCGCAGCTGCAGCCAGCCGACCATCCTCTCAAACGTCTTGATCCAGATTGCCGGGTTGAACCTCAGCAGGACTCCCTTGTTCTGAATCGAGCAGGTCCAGCAGCCGGGTCAGCCGATCAGGATCATGGAGAAACAACCAACCGATCAGTGTTTCAAAGCCCGTGGCCTGGCCGTAGACGGCAGGGTCGCAACTGCGGGGTCCACGACCGGCGCGATTGCGGCCACGGCGAACGAGGTCCCGCTCAGGCTCGTTGAGCGCCTGGTCCAGGCGCGCCAGGGCTTTGGCTTGGGCTTCCGCCCGAACTTCAGCCACAACGGCGTTGTGAAGGGCCGCAGATCGGCCCGGGCGGCGGCAATATCGAAGCCGCTGATGCAACTCCCAGACAGCATCGCCCAACCAAGCGAGTTGAAGTGGGCCGAGGTCTCCCGCAGCCGGCATGGCCTGGCGGCCTTGGATCCAATCGCTCAAGCGGCCAACTGACTGAGAGCGGTTGGAAGATCATCCACAAGATGCAGAAAGTCTTCCAAACGGACCAACTTGATGGTCTGAGTCACGCGGGAGTTGCCCACAAGCTGAAAGGACCGTTTGGAGTCCGTGCAGCGCTTGGCAAGCTGCACCAGGGCACCAAGACCGGATGAATCCAGAAAATCGATCTTGCTGAGGTCAATCACTGCTGGGAGGGCGCTGGCCTGCAGCACATTCAGCACGTACTCCATGAACTGCTTCTCGGAGTAAGCGTCCAGTTGCCCGGTGAAATGAAAGACCAGGCAACCACTTCTCTGTTCGAAACCTCCGCGGAGCGAAACAGTCAGTCTCTGAAGTTCGCTGATTGGATCAACCCTCCGGCTTTCGGCACGAAGTGTAGTGATCCCGGAGGCTGTCAACCACGTGCCGATCGCCGTTCCTCCATCAGAGACGCAAATCGAGCGAAGTGATGATCGGCATCATGCGGTCCAGGACTGGCTTCAGGGTGATATTGCACTCCAAAAACCGGCAAGTGGCGATGGTGAAAGGCTGCAACGGTGCGGTCGTTGAGGTTGAGATGGGTGATCTCCACCGCGTCGGCGGGAAGTGTGCCGGCATCAAGGGCAAAACCGTGGTTCTGACTGGTGATCTCAACCTGCCCAACCGTGCCGCACGGATGATTGAGACCCCGATGGCCGTAGGGAAGCTTGAAGGTGCTGCCCCCCATGGCCAGACCCAGAATTTGATGTCCGAGGCAGATGCCGAACAGGGGCAGGGATGACGCGTTTAAAAGATCGGTGGCGAGGGCGATCCCTCCACTGACAGCCGAGGGATCACCTGGACCGTTGGAAAGGAAGACCCCTTCAGGAGCATGGGAGACAACAGCGTCGAGATCACTGTCCGCCGGCAGCACGGTGACGGCGCAGCCATGGGCAACGAGACGATCGAGAATCGCTCGTTTGATGCCGAAATCAATCGCCACAACCCGATAGGGCTGCTCCGGGCGCTGACGCAGCCGCTGGTCGAAACCGACGGCACAGGGTGATGTCCAGGGGTAGGGCGTGGGCGTGCTGACCGAATCAGCCAGATTCAGACCATCCATGGACGGTGCTTGACGCAATTCCTCGAGCAGATCGGCGGGAGAACGACCGTCACTGCTGATTAAACCGTTGATGGCTCCGCCCTCACGCAGGTGACGAACCAGAGCTCTGGTGTCGACATCACAGATCCCGACAACACCTCGCTCGTCCATCCAACGGTCCAAGGGTTGTTCGCAACGCCAGCTGCTTGGCCGCGGAATCAACTGGCGGGCGACCACGCCGCGGGCATGGGGGACATCCGCCTCCTGATCGTCAGCATTGACGCCCGTGTTGCCAAGCTCTGGATAGGTGAAGGTGACCAACTGGCCGGCATAGCTGGGATCGGTCAGCACCTCCTGATAACCGGTCATCCCCGTGTTGAAGACCACCTCTCCAACAACGGAGCCGCGGTGTCCAAAAGGTTGTCCGGTGAGGACAGTCCCATCAGCCAACACCAAATAAGCTTGATCGGTTGAAGTTTCAGACATCAGAGCAGGCAACCGAGCAGCTTCTGAATTTCATTCTCCATTTCCACCGGCCAGGACCTCCTTCAAGGCGTTCAGCTGCTGCCATGGACGCCCCTCAGCCAAAGCGGTGGAGGCACGCTGGACCCCCACGTTGAAGTCATCCTCCTGTCCGGCTGACCAGAGAACCAGCGCGGTGTTGAACGCGACGACATCCATCTGAGCGGCAGTGCCCTTGCCCTGGAGAACATCCCGGAGTATCGCGGCGTTGGTGGCGAGTTCCCCGCCCTGGAGGGCCTCAAGGGGAGCAGAGGTCAGTCCGACATCTTCAGGTCGCAGATCACAGGAACGCACCTGGCCTGCATCGATCATGCGCAACTGATTGGTGCCCGCCAGGGAGGCCTCATCGAGGCCGCCAGCACCGTGGACGACGATGGAACGCTCGACCCCAAGGGTGTTCAGGGCTCCAGCCATGGGATCCAGCAGATCCGGCTTGGCCACGCCCAGCACCTGAGCTTGAGGCCGCAGTGGATTGACCAGCGGACCCAACAGATTGAACACCGTGCGGATACCGAGACTCCGACGCAGCGGCGCAAGATTCACCAGAGCTGGATGCCAGGCCGGAGCGAACAGAAAGGTGACGCCCGTGCTGCTGAGGGCTTCGACAACCGTGCTTAGCGGTGCCCCCAACTGCAGGCCAAGCCCCTCCAGCACATCGGCCGAGCCGACCTTGCCGCTGGCACTGCGGTTGCCATGTTTCGCCACGACGACTCCACAGGCCGCCGCCGTGAACGCCACTGCGGTGGAGATGTTGAAGGTGTCGGCTCCATCCCCCCCGGTGCCGCAGGTGTCGACCATGGCCAGGGCCGGCCGTTCGCAGGGCAGAGGACAGGCCTCCCGCAGCACGGCAGCCATCGCCGCGAGCTCCTCGGACACCATTCCCTTGGAACGCAAGGCTGCGAGAAACCCCCCGGTCTGGACAGGGCTGAGCTGCTCATCAAGCCATGCCTGCATCAATTCAGTGGCCTCCCCTGCGGAGAGGTCATGTCCCTGGACCACCGATTCCAACAGCAGGGGCCAGGAGGGGCGTTCGGAGGTCATTGCATCGAAGCGGCTGCAAAAAAACCCGGGTGCACTGCACTCCGGGCCGAAGCATTTGATCTTCACTATCCCTCAAACCGAGCATCGATCGCCAGCCTTTTTTGCGGAGCTTCAGCTCTTTTCCGTTTCGCTGGTGTCAAAACCGGAGCCGACGGCCTCATCCGCGGCAGCCCCGGGCCGGAAGCCACCAGCCCAGATCTGGCGAGCCCGCCGGTTCAGCTCATCGCGACTGATGTTCCAAAGGGACAGCAGCCGCTGCAGATCCTTCTGCAACGCCTCAGCACCGGGGAATCCCTCGTAACGGATCAACAGTCGGGCGAGTTCCACCAGATCGGCGTCTTCAGGGGAATCGCGCGAAAGCAAGCGGTCGAGATGGTCGCGATCAATCGCCTCCAGTGGATGGCTCTGAGCGGACGCGTCGGATGACTCGGACATCACCAGGCAGCGGCAGCCCCCAGCTTGCAGGAGTTGGCTGATTAGGTTGACGAGCCCCAAGGGATCGCCATGGCCGCTCTGCGACTTGATCTGATCGGCCGATACCTGAGGCCACACCGCAGAACCGTTCTGATCGGAGCGATCGCCCTGGTGATCGTCAATGTGCTGAGCGTCTCCATTCCCAGGGAGGTCCGTCGGGTCATCGACGATCTTCAGGACGGATTCTCATTCGAGGTCGTTCTGCAGCAGGCGGGATGGATCGCACTGCTCGTCACGGTCATGGCCGTGGTCCGTCTGATCTCACGGCAACTGGTCTTCGGAGTCGGGCGACAGGTCGAAGTCGAGCTGCGCCAACGGCTGTTTGATCACATGCTGCGTCAGGAACCTGCCTGGGTTCAGACCACCGGCAGCGGAGACGTGATCGCCAGAGCGACCAGCGATGTGGAAAACATCAGGCGGCTTCTTGGTTTCGCCATCCTCAGCCTGACCAACACCCTGCTGGCCTACAGCCTCACCCTGCCGGCGATGCTGGCGATCGATCCCTGGCTCACCCTCGCTGCGGTCGGGCTTTATCCCTTGATGCTCGGAACCGTTCGTCTCTTCGGTGGGCGAATGATGCGACAACAGAGGCGCCAGCAGGAAAACCTCTCCGGTTTGAGCGAGCTGATCCAGGAGGATCTCTCCGGGATCGGCGCCATCAAGATCTACGGCCAGGAAGCGGCCGAGCTGGCCGCATTCAGCGACCGCAACCAGAGCTACCGCGATAGCGCCATTCGATTGGCCAGGACCCGCAGCACTCTGTTCCCGCTGCTGGAAGGCATCTCCTCGATCTCACTGCTCCTGCTTCTGGCCCTCGGGAGCAGCAAGCTCGTGGCGGGTGATCTGAGCATCGGCAGCCTGGTGGCGCTGATCCTCTATGTGGAGCGGCTGGTGTTCCCCACCGCCCTGCTGGGGTTCACCCTCAACACCTTTCAAACCGGACAGGTCAGTCTGGAGCGGGTGGAAGAGCTTCTTCAGAGACGTCCGCTCATCCGAGATGGCGATGCCACTCCCGATGTTCCGGCATCAGGCCTAGAGCTTGGTCGTGTTGAAGCTCGTCAGCTGAGAATCCGCTACGAGGGAGCCGAACAGGAAACGCTCTCTGGGGTTGATTTCAGCATCGAACCTGGTGAGCTGGTTGCGGTCGTTGGACCGGTGGGATGCGGCAAAACAACGCTCGCCCGCGCCTTCGGCCGCATGGTCCCCGTTGAGCCGAACCAACTGTTCCTCGATGGCGTGGATGTCACCACGCTGCCTCTTCAGACGCTGAGGGGCTCCGTGGCCATGGTGCCGCAGGAGGGTTATCTGTTCACCAGCAGCCTGGCGGACAATCTGCGCTACGGGGAACCGGATGCATCGGATCTGCAGGTTGAACAAGCGGCCGAGCAGGCGCGTCTGGCGGATGATGTGAGGGGTTTCCCCGATGGGTTCGACACGTTGGTGGGTGAGCGAGGCATCACCCTCAGCGGTGGGCAACGGCAGCGCACGGCTTTGGGACGAGCCCTGCTGGTTTCATCGCCGTTGCTGGTGCTGGATGACGCGCTGGCCAGCGTGGACAACAACACGGCGGCAGCAATCCTGGATTCCATCCGCAAGCAGAAGAACCGCTCGATTGTGATGATCAGCCATCAGCTGTCCGCGGCCGCGGCATGCGACCGGATTCTGGTGATGGAGAAGGGACGGATTGTGCAGCAGGGCCATCACAAAGAATTGATCAAGACCCACGGGGTGTATCAGCGTCTCTGGGAGCGGCAACAAGCAACGGAACAACTCGAGGCGGTCGCTTCCTGAAAGAGTTGCAAATACTGCCGGACAACTGACCACACACCGGCTTAGCTGAGGAGACGCGCGATCGGTCCATGACCAGCAGTACCCCCTACAGCGTGCGCTGCACACTGACATTTGGTGACATCTACGGCCAGGTTCTGGCCTGGATGGCTGTGATCTTCGTCAGCCTGGCGGCCGGCCTGGCGTTGATGGGATCCTCCCGTCCACTGTTTGCGTTGGTCGGAGTTGGCCTGATTTTGGTGTTGAGCCTTCCCTTTTTGCTTTTCGCCTTTGTCACCACCCTTCTCAATCACATTCAGGTGGAAGCGAGATCAGACGGGAAGGCCTAGATCAGCAGGGCACCATCACCACAAGATCCCCCCAGAAGATCGGCAGGGCATCCAATCCATTTATCCCTGTGGGTGATGGAAAATCCTTAAAATTTGCCCATTA
>MDTB01096553.1_pt1 | contig 27697 bp, 34 predicted proteins | sample 811161 | NCBI WGS metagenome assembly MDTB01 (sample SAMN05326650, study PRJNA326480) | marine metagenome | isolation source: seawater | place: Mediterranean Sea | collected 2009
GTACCCGGGCTGAGAATCGAACTCAAACTTAAAGTTCCACAAACTTTCGTGCTAACCGTTACACCACCCAGGCATTCCTTGTTTTTATATTATTTTTGTCTAGATTTAAAATTATATTATAGATAAATAGCCTAGAGGCTATGAAAACAGCTATTGTGAAAACTGCTATAAGTTTGTTTGACTATAATATTTGTACTCATGAACATTCTTTTAAAGAAAAATTTGAATTATTCAACCCCTAAAAGAAAAGGACGTTTAAACTATTTGGTTAAAAACGCCCTTTTTAAAATTCATAATTAATTAATTTTTTTTAAATTCACTGCTGATGGGCCTTTTGGACCATCTTCTAAAGTAAACTCTAGTTTGTCTCCTTCATTAAGATATCTCATACCTGAAGCTTTTACAGCTGAAGCATGTACGAATGCGTCTTTCTCTTTATCCTCTCTTTCAATAAAACCGAAGCCTTTCTTCCCATTAAACCACTTTACTGTTCCCTTAATTGTACTCATCTTATTTCTTAGTCCTTTTGTTATTTATTTTTACTATATTTAATTTCTTTTTTTAATTAATTTCAAGATGATTTGATGGTGCCTCGGGAAGGATTCGCACCTCCGACACAAGCCTTTTCAGGGCTCTGCTCTACTCCTGAGCTACCGAGGCTTAAACTAAAGCCTAAAGATAACACGACCTCTTGTCAAATCATAAGGTGAAATAGCAACTTTAACTCTATCCTCTGTTAGTATCCTTATCCTCGCCTTACGCATTTTTCCTGAGATAACTGCTGTAACAGTATGTCCATTATCAAGCAATACCTTAAAAGAGGCCTGAGGTAATAGCTCGATAACTTTACCTTCAAACTCTAAAATTTCTTCTTTTGGCAAACTATTTCCTCTCCATTCTTTTTTTAATTGACCTACTATGACCAATCAAATTTTCAAAAGTGCTTAACAGATATCCACTCTTTCCTAACTTTGCAACTCCTTTTTTGCTAAGTTCATTATAGCTTGTTTGGACTAAGAAATCTTTTACACCAAGGCCTGAGGAAAATTTAGCACTGCTATTAGTCGGTAAAGTATGCTGAGTAGGACCATAATCACTTAAAGCCATACTGCTATATGGACCAACACAAATACTACCTGCAAAAATTTTATTTTTAAAATATTTTTTATAATTTTTACATAAAATTTCAATATGTTCAGGTGAAATATAGTTGGTTATTGATAAGATTTCTTTATCACTTTTTACATAAATTAAAGCACCATTATTTTTTAAACTTTTTAATGCTATTTTTTTTCTAGGTAAAATTTTTACTTGTTCTTTAATTAGTAAATTTACTTTTTTAATTAATTTTTGATCTTTAGATAATAGTATTGCCATAGATCCATCACTATGTTCACTTTGTGCAATCATACTCGATGCAGCTATTTCAGCAGGTGTTGATGAGTCAGCCCATAGCAAAATTTCACTTGGACCCATGTTAGCTGACTCTATTCCACATAACCCCTCCAGAAAAACAATCTTTTTAGCAAGAGCTACCCATTTAGATCCTGGTCCAACAATTTTGTTTACAGCTTTTACTTTTTTTGTACCTATAGCTAATGCCATGATAGCAGATGCACCTCCTAAACTATAGTGTTCTTTGATACCAAGTTTTGAAGCAGTATAATAAACGGCACCATTTAGTTTTCCTTTTATTTTTGGTGTACACAATACAATTCTTTTTACCCCAGCAATCAGTGCAGGTATAGCGCACATAATTAAACTACTTGGTAAATTCTCAGGGACATAACAAGCTACACTTTCAATAGATTTATTCTTATAATAAAATCTATTATTAAGTTTGTCTTTATAATAAATATCTTTTGGTTTTTGCTTTAAGTGCCAGTCTTTTACTCTTTTTAAAGTTTCATCAATTGCTTTTTTAATTTTTGGATCAAGAAGTTTTATTGCTTTTGAAATTTCTTTTTTACTAGGAATAATTTTAGAATTTAAATTAAATTTTTTTTCATAGTAAATAAGAGCTTTGTCTTTATTTAAACGAACATCATCGATTATTTTTTCAACTTTTTTTAATGTATATTTATCAACAATTTTTCTAGGTTTTATTATCTTGTCAAGATCGGTGAAAAAATTTTTTTTATCTCTATTTAATATTTTCATTACTTTTAAATTTCATTTTGGTCTTCTAAACGTGCTTCAATAGTTTCCGCATTTAAAACAATGTAACGATTATTATCAAAAATTAAATTAATCTCATAATCTTTTTTATTTTTCAAATAATCAATCGCTTTTAACTCTAATATCTCATCTTTTGTTTTTTGATTGATATTTTTTGATTTAACTTGATCAATAAAATCAAATTTACAAATACTGTTAATTTGTTTATTTTTATCCTTTTCTACCTGTTTTCTCTTTAAAGAGAACAAAAAAACCTTATTTGACTTTAAATATTTTATATCACTTAATCTAACCTTGGCTCCTTCACAGCAGGCTGAAACTATTTGCAAACCTTCACTATCTATAGCAATTATCTTAGCTAGAAATTTTTTTTTATCATTCATAAATTCTTCTTATTTTTGCACCAACTTTTTTTAATTTCATTTCTAAATTTTCATAACCTCTATCCAGATGATATATACGACTGATAATAGATTTTCCCTCAGCAGCTAGTGCTGCCAAAATAAGTGAAACAGATGCCCTTAAATCTGTTGCGGTTAGTTCTGCACCTTTAAAAATGATTCCTCCTCTCACCATAGCTTTATTTTTATTGATAGAAATTTTAGCATTCATCCTATTCAATTCAGAAACATGCATAAATCTATTTTCAAATATTTCTTCTTTAATGTAAGAATTTTTTTCACATTTACATAATAACACCATTATTTGGGCTTGTAGGTCAGTTGGAAAGCCTGGGTATGGTGCAGTTTTTATATTTACCTTTTTAATCTTTTGAACTCCCGAAATTCTTACATAATCTTTTTTTATAATAATCTTTGCTCCAATCTTTTTTAGAATTTCAACTTCGTTACTGATTACAGATGGCTGAATATTCTTTACAATTAAATCTCCTTGAGTAAGCGCACCAGCTATTAAGTAAGTTCCAGCTTCAATTCTATCAAACATTACTTTATAAGAAGTATCTCGAATTTTTTTTACACCTATAATTTTCAAACTTCTTCTGGAGATCCACTTAATATTAGACCCCATTTTGTTTAAAAATTTAACTAAGTCTTTAATCTCAGGTTCTATTGCGCAATTTGATAAAATAGTTTCACCCTTCGCCATACTTGAAGCTATAATCAAATTTTCTGTTGCTCCAACAGAAATTTTAGAAAAACGAATTTTTGATCCCACTAATCCATTTGGTGCAGATGCATGTATATATCCTCTATCAATTCTATATTTCATTCCAAGTTTTGATAAAGCTTTCAAATGTAAATCTACTGGTCTTGCACCAATTGCACATCCACCTGGCAAAGAAACTTTTGCAGATCCAAACTTTGTTAATAAAGGACCTAAAACTAAAATACCTGCTCGCATAGTTTTGACTAGCTTATATGCAGCAAGATTTTTAAATTGTTTGGAATTATTTATGAAAACTTTGTTCTTTTTATATCTTATTGATGAACCTAAAGACTCTAGCAAGCTGACCATTGTCTTAACATCATTTACTTTGGGTAAATTTTTAATTTGTACTTTTTTTTTTGATAATAAAGTTGCTGCTAAAATAGGAAGTGATGCATTTTTTGAACCTGAAATCTTTATTGTGCCTCTGAGGCTTTTTCCTCCAAAGACTTCGAGCTTCTGCATTTTAAACTTTTGGTAAAGTTACTCCAGTTTGTCCCATATATTTTCCCTTACGATCTGCATAAGTAATATCTGGCTTCTGATTTCCTTTAAGAAATATAAACTGTGCAACACCTTCATTTGCATAAATTTTCGCTGGCAAAGGTGTAGTGTTAGAAAATTCAAGTGTAACGTGACCTTCCCACCCTGGTTCTAAAGGAGTTACATTTACTATAATCCCGCATCTAGCATATGTTGATTTTCCAAGACAAATTACTAAGATATCATCTGGTATTTTAAATTTCTCGACTGTTCTGGCTAAAACAAAAGAGTTCGGAGGAATTATGCACTCTGACACATTTTTTGTAACAAAATTAGTTGGTTTAAAGTTTTTTGGATCTACAATTTCTGAGTTTACATTAGTAAATATTTTGAATTCATTTGAAACTCTAGCATCATAACCAAAAGAGGATAAACCATATGAAATACAGTTTCCCCTTATCTGCTTTTCTTCAAAAGGTGATATCATCTCTTTTTCATTAGACATTTTTTTTATCCAACTATCAGAAAGCACAGGCATTATATTCCCTATTTATTTTTTTTTTTATTTTTTTTTTGAAAAACTTTTCTTTTTTTTAAATTTTTCTTCAAAGCCAAACTTAATTTGTTTTTTTGTATTTTTGTTATCATTCTTTATCAGGATTGGTAAGGAAGTCTAAAGTTATTGGTTTAGTTGTGTCTAAAGGCTTGGGCGAATCAACATCTTTTTTTGGTCCAGCTTTTGCTAATCTTTTTGCTTTCTTTTCAGCAAGTTTTTTCTCTCGTTTAGCTTGCTTTTCCATAAGCTTGCTTCCTTTTGTTGATTTATAATCGTAATGAATTCCCATAAAAAACTTTCTAAATAGATATAGATCATATTGAAGAAAAAATTAAGGCAATAATTTGGAAAAAGTGCTTTATAATGAATAAAATACAATTTGTGATAATTGCTCCTGTAGTTAAATGGTATAACAAGTCCTTGGTAAGGACTAATTCCCTGGTCAGTACAGGGTGGGAGCACCAGTTTATTTATTATAAAATAACTTTCTTGAAATAAGAGTCAAAATTATTAAAACAAAAAATGCTATTAAAGGAGTATACACACCTGGATCTCTCACAACATCAAAAAAATCTGGTGGTTCTAAATTTTGGTCAATTATTTTTTCTAGTCCACTTGCAATAGAGGCTAAAACAAAAATTTGAGGTAACATTCCTATAAATGTTGCACCAGCAAAATTAAAAACTTTTACATTAAATATACAAGGTAAGACATTAGATATTGCAAAAGGTATACCGCCTACAAATCTATAAACAAGTAGATATAAAAATTCAGATTCTTTGAATTTTTCATCTAAACTTTTAAATTTTACTGAAAACTTTTCTTTAATTAAATCCTTGAAAAAATAATTTGCAAAAATATATAACCCAGTTGAACCTATCGTCATCCCAATTATAAGTAAGAAAGTTCCCAGCCAGTTACCAAATACAAAACCTGCAAATATAACGATAGGACTTCCAAAACCTCCAGCAAAAACCCAAATTATGCAAAACAAAATAAAAATTAATGAAAATAAAATTAAATTAGATCTTTTTAATTCAAAAAAATAATCTCGATTATTTTTTACAAATTCGTAGCTTGTTATTTCTTCAAAGCTTAATTTAGAAAAGAAAAAAAATAAAAATAGACAAACTGCTAATAAGTAAAATAATCCAATGAATATTTTAATTTTTGTAGCTTTTTTCATTAATTGACATCGTAATTATAAAATCTTCTGTTTGCTATTTATATATTTAATTACTATAAAGAGCGAAATTTTTTATTATTTTATGGAAGTTTGAAACTATGAAAAGAACTTATCAACCAAAAAAAGGTCGTCGGCTAAAAAAACATGGCTTTAGATCAAAAATGAAAACTAAAGGTGGTAGAAAGCTTCTAAAAAGAAGAAGAGCAAGAGGTAGAAAAAACCTCACAGTGTCCTCAACAGTAAAAAGAAAAAAAAGATAAATTAATTGAATGAAAAGCAAAATAATTGCTCTTTCTAAAAATGAGGAGTTTGTAAGTCTTTTAAAAAAGAAAAAAATATCAAATAAATATGTAATAATTTATTTTGGGATTTTGGAGAGAAAAATTCAAAATAAACTTAATATAAGCTTCGTAACAAAAAAAAAAAATAGGAAATGCTGTTCAAAGAAATAGAATTAAAAGAAGACTTAGAAATATAACCAATGATGCTGTAAAAAAAAATTTAATAAAATTTGAATATTCATATCTTGTTATTGCTAAGCCAACTATGTTAAACAGTGAATATACAAATATAAAGGAAACCTTATTTCAAGAATTTAAAAAAATTTAATATGAACATCTTTACTTATTTTTTAATAAAGCTCATTAAATGTTATCAATTTTTAATAAGTCCTTTACTAGGCAATTCTTGTAGATACCTACCTTCTTGCTCTGATTATGCAATTGACTCATTAAAAACTTATGGACTTTTAAAAGGTTTTTTTTTAAGTATAAAAAGAGTCTTTTCCTGTCATCCATGGGGTAAAGGTGGTTTTGATCCAGTAAAAAAAGAAATGAAAGATAAAAATAATGGACTCTAAAAACGTTATTGCTGCAATAGCTTTATCATCCGCTGTGATTGTTTTATATTCTCTATTTTTTTTACCTGAACAATCAGTTAAAAATCAAAACTTAAGTGAAAAAAAAAAGATAGAGCAAAATACTGATGCTCCTTCACTAGATCAAGAAAAAACTTCAGTTAAAATATCTAGAGAAGTATCTTTAAAACAAAGTGAAAGAATTAAATTTGAAAATGAAAATATAATTGGTTCAATATCTTTGAAAGGAGCAGCAATTGACGATTTAACCTTTAAAAAATATAATGTTGAACTTGAAAGTAATACAAAGGTCGCTTTACTTGGCCCTAAAAACATCGAAGATGGTTATCTAATTGAAAGTGGCTTTGTTACAACGGATAAAAATATCGATATTCCTAACTCAGATTCGGTCTGGTCTATAGTCGGAAATAAAAAATTAACTGAACAATCTTCAATTAAATTAACTTGGACAAATAGACAGGGAATTATATTTGAGAAGGAAATATCTTTGGATGATAAATTTTTATTCACAATAAAACAAAAAGTAATTAATACTAGTAAAAATAAATATGATTTTTATTCATATGGTCAGATAATAAGAAATAAAATACCTGAAATATCTAATTTCTATATTTTACACGAAGGTTTAATTGCAACACTTGATGATGAATTAATTGAAGAAGACTATGATGATATTCAAGAAAAAAAATTCTCACGAAATGCAAAAAAAGGTTGGTTAGGAATAGGGGATAAATATTGGATTACATCATTAATACCTCCTAAAAATAAAGAATTTAAGACAACCTTTGACTATAATAAGAAATTTAGAGCAAATTTTATTGCAGTTGAACCCCTCGAACTACTTGAGAATAGTGTAATCGAAGAAGAATTAAGAGTAATTGTTGCAGCTAAAAGAGTCGATATTATTGATGGCTACGCTGAATCACTTAATATTGATAAATTTGATTTAGTAATCGATTGGGGTTTCTTATATTTTATTACCAAACCTTTATTCTATGGAATTGATTATTTCTTCAAGTTGCTTGGGAATTACGGCTTAGCAATAATAGCAATTACAATTTGTATTCGTTTAGTATTTTTTCCATTAGCAAATTTTTCTTTTAGAAGTATGGCAAAGATGAAGGCACTACAACCTGAAATGGTGAGACTTAAAGAGCTTCACAAAAACGATAAAATGAAATTACAACAAGAAATGATGGCTCTTTACAAAAAAGAGAAAGTAAATCCAATGTCTGGATGCTTACCAATTCTTGTTCAAATCCCAGTCTTTTTTGCATTATACAAAGTATTATTCGTCACAATTGAGATGAGACAAATGCCATTTTATGGTTGGATACATGATCTTAGTGAACGTGATCCAACAAGTTTATTCAATTTATTTGGTTTTTTACCATACGATGTACCCTCTTTTTTGGTTATAGGTGCATGGCCTGTAGCCATGGGAGTTTCAATGTGGATACAACAAAAACTTAATCCAGCACCTACAGATGCAATGCAGGCAAAAATTTTTGCATTCTTCCCACTTTTTTTAACAGTTATACTTGCTCCGTTTCCAAGTGGTTTAGTAATATATTGGACAGTTAATAACATTTTAACTATGGCTCAACAAGTATTTATAATGAAGAGAACAACAGTTAAAACTGCAACATAAATTTATAAATCAATCAAAAAAAATAATGGATTTAAAAAAAATATTACCTGTAAATGGGCCACCAATAGAAGAAGTTTCTAAATATATTGAGAAGTATAGAAATGATTTAATTGTAATAAAATATGGTGGTAATGTTTTTATTGATAGGAATATATTTAATAATTTCATTTCAGATATAAGTGTTCTAAATAAATTAGGTTTATCAATAGTTGTAGTTCACGGGGGAGGTCCTAGAATAAAAAGAGAATTAGATAAATTAAATATTAGATCAAAATTTATCAGAGGTCTTAGAGTAACAGACAAAAAAATTATTGATATAGTAGAGAAAGTATTAATCGACTTTAATAATGACATAGTTAATTCGTTAAAAAAAAAAGATACGTTAGCAGTGTCAATAAATTCTAAAAATAATAATATTATTGAAGTAATCCCTGAAGACGATGAACTTGGCTTTGTAGGAATACCTGTTAAAGTTAATACTAATATTATTTTTGATTTTGTTAAAAAAAAATCAATTCCTATTATTTCTCCATTAGGTTTAAGTAGCGATAAAAAAACCTACAATATAAATGGTGATACAACTGCAGGTGCCATAGCGAAATCCTTAAAATCAAGACGATTACTTTTGATGACAAACGTTGAAGGTGTTTTAGACAAACAAAAAAAACTTATAGAAGAAATATCCTCTTCAGAAATTTTAGAAATGATTAATGATGAAACCATTACTGAAGGTATGATTCCAAAAATAAACACTTGTTTAGACTCAATAAATAATGGGGTAGCTGCAGTTGGTATTATTGATGGTAGAAAAAAACATTCAATATTATTTGAAATATTTTCAGATAAAGGGTCAGGGACTTTAATTAGAAAATGAAAAATCTTAAGAATATGAAATATTTACTTTTAGATCTTGATGGTGTCTGCTATGGGAAACATAACAACTATTCCTTAGAAAAAGTATTTGGTCAAGTCTCTGAAAGAATGACAAAATTTATTTCAGAAAGACTAGAAATTAATATAGATAAAGCTAAAGAACTTCAGACAAATTATTTTTATAAGTATAATACAAGTCTAAATGGTTTGATGATACATCATGATATACCCCCAGAAGAATTTTTAAAATATGTACACAACATAGATCTTTCTTTTATGAAAGAGGACAAAATTATGAGAAATGAACTTCAAAAACTTGATATGAAAAAATTTATTTTCACAAATGGAAGTGCTGAACACGCTGAAAATATTTTATCTCACTTAGGTTTATATGATCTTTTTGGAAGAAACAAAGTATTTGATATCAAAGATGGAGGATATGTACCAAAACCTGAAGCAAAAACTTTTGACCTTATGATTAAAAAATTTGGAATTAATCCAAAAGAAACTATTTATATTGAGGATATTGCAAAAAATCTCAGCATTGGTTACGAAAGAGGATGTACAACTGTCTGGTTAATTAATGATGAACATTTTGGAAAAAAGGACTCAGATAAAGATTATATATCTCATAAAATTGAAAATCTGTCTTTATTTCTTAGGGAAATAAGGTTATTAAAAAGTCAATAAATTATGTCTTTAGAAAAAATTATTAATGATGCTTGGGAAATAAAAGATCAAATAAATCAAAATTCCGATAAATCTTTAAAAGACGCAATAAATCAAGTTATTAAAGATTTAGATAGTGGAAAGTCTAGAGTTGCAGAAAAGATTAATGGTGAGTGGAAAACTCATCAGCATCTTAAAAAAGCTATTATGTTAAGTTTTAGAATTTATCCAATGGATAATCTAAACGGTCCATATAGTAGCTGGTACGACAAATTACATCTGCTTAAAGGTAAAACAGCAGGATGGTCAAAAGAAGATCATGAAAAAGCTGGGTTTAGGATTGTGCCTAATTCGCCGGTGAGAAAAGGATCATTCATTGGTAAGAATGCTGTACTTATGCCATGCTATGTGAATATAGGAGCTTACATTGATGAAGGTACCATGTTGGATACATTTTCCCGTGCTGGTTCATGTTCTCAGATAGGAAAAAATTGCCATATATCTGCTGGTTCAGGAATTGGAGGGGTATTGGAACCTGCTCAAGCATTACCTACTATTATTGAAGATAATGTTTTCATTGGTGCAATGTCCGAAATCGTAGAAGGAGTTATAGTAGAAGAAGGAAGTGTTCTTTCAATGGGATGTTACATTGGTCAAAGTACAAAAATTATTAATAGATCTAGTGGAGAAATTATAAAGGGTCGTATTCCTTCTTACTCGGTTGTAGTGCCCGGCACTTACAAAGATCTTTACGCTGTCTATATAATTAAAACTGTTGATGCAAAAACTAGATCGAAAACTTCGATTAATGATCTTTTAAGAGACTAATTATGCAAAAATTTAATGAATTACAATTAGCCATGAAGCTAATCCAGTTTCCATCTGTCACTCCTGTTGATGCTGGTGTAATGAAATTCTTAGAAAAAAGATTAAAAAAAATGGGTTTCAAAACAAAAATATTGGAATTTAAAGAAAAAGATTTTAAACCTGTCAAAAATTTATATGCAAGATTAGGATCTAAAGAACCTAATTTTTGTTATGCTGGACACTTGGATGTTGTACCTCCAGGAAATTTAAAAGATTGGTCAATTAATCCATTTAGACCATTAATAAAGAAAGGTCATTTGATTGGTAGGGGAGCAAATGATATGAAGAGCTCTATAGCGGCTTTTGTATATGCTATAAGTCTCTTTTTATCTAAAAATAAGAAATTTAACGGATCGATTAGCTTGCTAATCACGGGTGACGAAGAAGGTGATGCGGTTAATGGTACGAAAAAAGTTGTAGAATATTTAAAAAAGAGAAAAGAGAAAATTAATTTCTGTTTAGTTGGTGAACCTACTAATCCAAATAGATTAGGAGAAATGATAAAAATTGGTCGAAGAGGTAGTTTAACAGGTAAATTAAAAATTTTGGGTTTACAAGGACATGTCGCATATCCACATAGGGCAAATAATCCTTCAACAATTATTGTTGAAATTCTCAAAGAAATAAAAGATATAAAATTTGATAAAGGCACAAAAAATTTCCAACCTACAAATTTAGAAGTGACAAAAATTAATATAAATAATAACGCAGATAATGTTATTCCTTCTTCAGCTGAAGCTGTATTTAATATAAGATTTAATAATAAACACACTTCAATCTCTGTTAAAAAAAGACTTAAAAAGATTTTTAATAAAATAAACAAAAAACATAAATCAAAATTTAAAATTGAGTATCAAAATTCCAGTGAAGCCTTTTTAACCAAGCCAAATGAAACAACTTATATGATACAAAAAATAATAAAAAAAATTACTAAAATAAAACCAAAATTATCCACTACTGGTGGAACCTCAGATTTGAGATTTATAAAAGCTATATCACCTGGTTTAGAATTTGGCTTAGTTGGAAAAACTATGCACAAAGTAGATGAAGCAGTATCATTAAAAGACCTAAAAAATCTTACAAAAATTTATCTTAATATATTACAAAATTATTTTAAGTGAAAACTGGGTTAATTACTTCTGAAAGCTATCAAGGTCATGATACCGGTCCTGGTCATCCAGAGCAAATTGCGCGCGTGTCTGTTATTAATGAAAATTTGAAAAAATATAATAACAAAAATATCTTATGGAGAAAACCTTCTATAATTGCCGAAGATATTATTAAAGATACTCACGACGCTAATTATCTTGATTTAGTAAAAAATTCTTTTCCTACTAAAGGATTTTCATCATTAGATGGTGATACAATTATTTCACCTGGAAGCAAAAAAGCTACGTTTGATGCTGCAGGTTCTATAATTGCAGCGATTGACGGAGTTCAAAGTCAAGAATTTAAAAATGCATTTTGTAATGTACGTCCACCTGGACACCATTGTAATCAAAGTAAGGCTGCAGGTTTCTGTATTTTAAATAATATTGCTATAGGCGCTAAATATTTACTAAATAAATATAAGTATAAAAAAGTTGCTATAATAGATTTTGATGTTCACCATGGCAATGGCACACAAGATATTTTTTATAATAATGAAAATGTTTTGTTTATATCCACACATCAATATCCTTATTATCCTGGAACAGGCTCTGAAAAGGAAAAAGGTAAATATAATAATATATTTAATATACCACTACCAGCTGGTACAAATTCGGAAGAATATTTAAATGCTTTTGAATTTGGTTTAAAAAAACTAAAATAATTTAAACCAGAATTTATTTTGATTAGTGCGGGTTTTGACTCAGATTATAGAGATCCATTAGCACAACTAAATCTTCATACAGAAGATTTTTACAAAATTACAAAAAGAATATTAAAAACGTCAAAAAAGTTTTGTAATGGTAAAATAGTCTCAATTTTAGAAGGTGGTTATGACTTACAAGCTTTACAAGAAGATTCTAAGAGACATGTCGATGCTTTATTGGAATTCAATTGATAAATTCTTAATTCATTCTTAACATCCATGAAGTTATACAAAATAAGAAAATCTAAAATTGATAAAAAAGGACGTGGTCTTTATGCAACAAAAGACATAAAATCAGGAACTAAAATTATTAACTATGTTGGTAAAATTATTACTAATAAACAGGTTGATAAGTCTAATAAATTTAATAATAAAGATCCTATATATTTATTAACTCTCAATAAAATATATACTTTAGATGGAGATTTTCCATGGAACACAGCAGGTTTAATTAATCATTCTTGTGACAATAATTGTGATTATGAGGGAGAAGGACTAAAAGTTTGGGTTACAGCAATTAAAGATATAAAGAAGGGAGAAGAATTCACTTGTGATTATGGTTTTGGTTTTGACAGAGATTATAAACAATTTCCTTGTAAATGTAGGGCAAAAAATTGTTGCGGCTGGATTGTTCGAGCTGAAAGTCGATGGAGAATTAATAAAAAATTTTCAATATCAAATAAAAAAAACTTAATAAATAATCTTAAATAAAAATAGCCCTTCTGGAGGTGCTGGAGGGGCGCACAGGGTTCTTTTTTTAGATTTCATAACAGTTTCAAATCTTTTTAGTGACCATTTATTTTCTCCCAGATATTTTAAACAACCAACCATTGAACGTACTTGCTGTTGCAAAAATGATTTTGATCTAAATTCAATTTCTATTTTATCTTTTATGGATCTAATTTTAACTAATTTCAAAGTTTTGATAGGACTTTTAGCATGACAACTAGAAGATCTATAAGTTGAAAAATCTTTTGTTCCTATTAGTTTTTTTGCACCTTTTTTCATCAAATCTACGTTTAATGTTTTAGTTATATGCCAACCTCTATTCCTATATAATACTGTGTTGCTAAAACGGTTAATAATTACATATTTATATATTCTCATTTTTGCTGAGAATCTTGAGTGAAACTTATTATCTTTTTGAATTAGATTTAATATTACAATATCGTCTTTATTTAGAAAATAATTTATTGATCTCAAAAATTTTATTTTATTTCTAATTTTGGTTTTGCAATCAAAATGAGCTGATTGTTCTATAGCATGAACACCAGAATCTGTTCTGCCTGAACCAAGTAATTTTATTTTTTCTTTTATTATTTTTGAAATCTTATTTTGAATTAATCCCTGAATAGTTTTACTTTTTTTTTGCACTTGCCAACCTCTAAAATTAGTTCCAGAATATTCTATAAGTATTTGATATCTAAACATTGGATATTATTGAACCTTTCTTAATTTGTGAGCCAATTACAAATTCACTTGTTTTTTGAGGTCTTTTTCCTTCCCTCTGAATTTCATTGACTATTATGGATTGATTATCACCGCAAGCAATTTCTAATTTATTAGATAAGACTTCCCCGGCTTTTCCAGAACCTAATCCTATCCTAGCTTTTAGAATTTTATATCTTTGACCATTAAAATTGAAGTATGCTCCTGGTGTTGGGTATAAACCATTTATTTTTCCTAAATTATTTAATGCACTATCGCCCCAATTAATCTTTCCCTCTAACTTATTAATTTTTTTTGCAAAAGTTGCTTTATTATGGTCTTGATCAATAAATTTTGATTTACCCTCAAATATATCTTTGATGTTTTCCAAAATTTTGTCAGCAGCTAGCAAAGACAATTTTTTTGAGACTTCTTGAGCATTATTTCCATTAATCTTTATTTTATAATGATTACTTACAGGACCTGCGTCTAATTCTTCATTAATTTTCATAAAACTTATTCCTGTCTCATCGTCTAAATTCATTATTGATCTTTGGATTGGTGCAGCACCTCTCCACTTAGGAAGCAAAGAACCATGAATATTGATAAAACCTTTTTTTGTCAAATCTAAATATTCTTTTGGGATAATCTGGCCATAAGCAACTACAATTGCTATATCAGCATTCATATCTTTTAAAAATTTGTATTCACCAATATTATCCTTTAAAGTTTTTGGACACCTAAAATCAATATTTAAAAGTTCTGAAATCTCTTGGATAGGAGATATATTAATTTTTTGACCACGATTGGATTTTTTGGGAGGTTGTGTATAAACAACTGAAATAGGATAACCATTATAATGTAAAGATTTTAAAATCGGCACAGCAAATAAAGGCGTACCCATAAAAACAATCCTCTTTGACATATTAAACAATTACTCTATCTGGATTTTTTCTATTTTTAGAAATCTTTTTAATAATTAAATCTCTCTTTAATTTTGATAAGTGGTCAATTATCAATTTACCATCTAAATGATTTATTTCATGTTGAAGACACGTAGATAATAATCCATCACACTTTAAATTCTTTAAATTGCCTTTTAAGTCAATATATTCTACTTCACAAATCTTTGGTCGTTCAATTTCTATAAAAGTATCTGGAATCGACAAACATCCCTCTTCATAAACTGAAGTCTCATTACTTATATTTTTTATTCTCGGATTTATAAAACACAATGGATTTTTTTTTTCATCTTTGCTGGATATATCTATTACTAAAATTCTTTTTAAAACACCTATTTGTACAGCCGCTAAACCAATTCCATTCGAGTTATACATTGTCTCGAACAGATCATTAATTAATCTTTTTTCATTAATTCCAACTTTTTCAATTGGGTCTGATATTTTTTTTAGAGTTTCATTAGGTACGGTAATAATGTCTTTAATGCCCATAAAATTATAATTAAACTAATTTTTATACTTTTAAAGGAAGAATTTTTAAAAGAATTCTATTTCTAATTGGGTCAAGATTTAACTGATTGAACGTACTTATTATAAAATAAAGAGTATCATCGTCTATATCCTCAATTTTATCACGTCCTATTACCTCAACTATTCTTAGCAGAGCACCAGCAATATCGTCGTTATTAATCATTACTTGGATATCGGTTGGCATCTCAGTCTCTATTATTTCATACAAATCTTTATACCTATTAGAGATATCGACTCCATCAGACTTGAGAGACTCTAAAAAAATAATATCTTTTTTTGAAAGAAAATATTTTTTATTTTTTTTTATTTTTTTTAAAAAATCATTTACGTCTTTTTTAAAATTTTTAGAATAATCATCATCAAAATATTTTATTAATTTTGATTGATGTAAAACTTTATTGTTATACTTGATAGTTTTTTTAACCGATTCTATTGTCTTTGAATTCATCACGAAAAAATCTGTGTAATTTGATGGAATTTCATCAATATCCATTTTTATCAAAAAATTTTTAAGTTCTTCATCAAAAGCATTGCCTATTTTTTCTTTCTCGAATGAGGACTTTAGCATTTTTAAAAGTTCTACCTTTTTTATGGGATCTGTTGTTAAAAGTATTCCTTGATAAATCAAAGCTCTGCTTTCTATATTAGACAACAATTTATGTGAATCTTTTATATTTAAAAGCTGATCAATATTAAATTGGAATCTTTTATATATCTCAAAAAGTTCTTTTTCTGAATAATTCTTATCATGTGTTGCTTTTTCTATAATTGAAATTTTCTCTAATTCGTTAATATCAATATCATCAACATTAGATAATAAATTTGATGTAGATAAATATTTCCATATTAACTTGGGTGTACTCTTGTTTGGTTCATAACTAAAATTTGAAACAGTTTTGTGAGCTAAATGAAAATCAAGAATTGAGTTTTTAGATATTTTTTTTTCAACTTTGTCATTAAAACCAAATAAAAAATCTATCTTATTCTCAAAATATTTATCTTTAAAGCCTGTTTCTTTTTTTAAATCAAAAATTAATTGGGCCTCTTCCGTTTTTCCATTATTAATTAAACAATAAATTTTAAATTTTGATAAATATTCATCATTAATTTGATTTGTTATTTGATCAAAAATTTTACAAGATTTTTCTAGATTTGATTGAGAAAGATATTGATCCACCAAATACTTTACTAGTTCTGGATTTTCATTTACAAGTTGATTTGAAATTACATAATTCTCTAATAAATCTAAATCTGAATTCTTCATTAACCATTTAGATTTTATTTTTAAAAATTCATCTGTAGAAATTTTATTATTTGGATAATAAGCATTAGTTAGTAAAGTTATATTTAATATTTCTTTCGCATCTTGTGATAAAGTCATCTTATCTAAATTTTTAAAAATTCTCTTTAATTGATCACCATCAGTATTTTGCCACATATTAATATTTAATCCATTGAACTCCGGATCATACAGACCAATAATTTTAACCTTTTGGGAACTTATGTTTTCCTCTAAATTTACTACACCTATCGAATCTACTGGCTGAGTCTCGTATATCTTTATTTCTACATTACTATTTGTATTTTGATCATTATTAAGAGTTTTAATAATTTTTCCATCGTTAACATCTTTTTTATCCAAATTCCATATGTCAACTGGTTTCTCTTCAGATGTACTTTTCGAAATATAAAATATCAAAAAAAAAAATTGTAAAAAATTTACTTAACAATTTTGAAATTTTCATTTGGAATAATTTTTTCTATTTCCTTTGTAGGTGCAGGAAAATCTATTTTATTCAATAAAAAAACCAACCCAAAAATTAATAATCCTAAAAAAAGTAATTTTATTAGTAAGCTGAAAAAGTTGTTATTACTTGATCTTGATCTTGTTTTTTTTATAAATAACATATATCTTTAAGTATTTTCAAATTAAGACATATTTGTGTTTTTTCAATAAAAGAAATTTATGAAATCAATTAAAAATCTTGTTTTTTTAGGGATGATGGGGTCAGGAAAGACTACAATAGGATCAATAATTTCAAAAAAACTTAAGATGAAATTTTTTGATATTGATCAGGTGATTGAAAATGAAACTAAAAAAACTATATCAGAAATTTTTAAAAAAAACGGAGAGAAGTTTTTTAGAGAATTGGAGGAAAAAATTACTTTAGAAAAACTCAAAGAGAAGAATTCAGTTATTTCACTAGGAGGTGGAGGATTTACAAATAATAAAATTCAAGCAGAAGTTTTATCTAAACATATTTCAATATGGTTAAAATGGAGTGCAGAAACATTGATAAAAAAAATTCAAAATAGTAAAAAAAGACCTTTAGCTTATAAATTAAATGATGAGCAATTAAAAACCATGATGAAAATACGTGCAAAATTTTATTCAAAAGCTTTGCATAAAATAAATTGTGATAATCTAACAAAATCTGAGATAGTAAACACAGTAATTAATTTTTATGAAACCGATCACTTTAAAAGTTAAAACTAAAGAAGGCTCTTATCCAATACTAATTGGTAAAAATTTAGTTCGTAATTTAAGCAAGATATTAAAAAAAAATTCTATTTTTTTTGGTAAATGTCTAATAATTGCTGATGATAAAATCGATAAGAAAGTTATAAATAAGATCTATAAGAGTATTGGTAAAAAAAATACGCTCAAATATTTTTTTAAAGCTACAGAGCGAAATAAAGATCAAAAAAATGTAGATAAAATTCTTAATATACTATTAAAAAAAAATTTTAGTAGAAACGACTGTTTAATTGCTGTCGGAGGTGGAATAACCGGAGATGTTTGTGGTTATTCAGCAAGTATTTTTAAAAGAGGTTTAAAATTCATAAATTTTCCAACAACTCTTCTAGCTCAAGTAGACTCATCAATAGGAGGAAAAACGGGAGTAAATACAAAATTTGGAAAAAATTTAGTTGGAAGTTTTTATCAACCTAGTTTGGTAATTAGTGATACAAATTTTCTCAAAACTCTTCCTGTAAGAGAGCTTGTATGTGGTTATGCAGAAATATTAAAACATTCATTAATTGATAACAGAAAATTTTTTAGTTTTTTAAATTTATTTTTTTCAAATATTATTGAATTAAAATCTCCTTATATTGAAAAAGCAATATATGAAAGTTGTAAAATCAAAAAAAAAATTGTTCAGAAAGATGAAAAAGAGAGGAATTTAAGAAAAATTTTAAATTTTGGGCATACCTTTGCGCATTCATATGAGGCTACTATGAATTACTCAAAAAGATTGAATCACGGAGAAGCTGTTTTGTTAGGTATTGACTCAGCACTTAAATTTAGTTTGCAAAATGAGGTTATAAAAGAAAATGAATTTAACTTAATTCAAAATCATATAAAGAAATCAAAATTGCCAAATAATTTAAAAAACTATTTCAAAAAAAAAGATATCAAAAAAATTATTTCATATATGGCAACTGATAAAAAAAATACCTCAAAAAAAATTAATTTAATACTACTAAAAAAAATTGGTTTACCTGAATTTAAAAAAGAATATAACTCTGAAGATATTAAGATTTTTTTAGAAAAAGAATTAGCTTATTGAGATCTGTAAAGAATGAATATAATTTTTCATTTCATGATCTAAAATATTATATATTTCTTTTGTTCTTTCAATTTTGTCTTTTGTCTTTAATTCTTTAGATTTTATTGTTAATTTAAGATGAAACTTGCCTTGGTCATTATTTTTGTGATTTTTGTGAATAAAGGATTTATCTTCAATAAGAAGATCCTCTATCATAATATTACTTTCTAATTTTTTTTTTACGTTTAATATTAAATCATTTATATTCATAAAGTTAAAATAATATATACCATGAAAAACATTTGTGACTGGAATAATTGTGATAAAATTGGGGAGTATAAAGCTCCCATTGAAAAGGATAATAGTAGAAAATTTAGGTTATTATGTCTAGAGCACGTAAAAGAATTTAATAAAAACTGGAATTATTTTTCAGGTATGAACGACGATCAAGTTATTAATTTTCTCAAATCTGATATGACATGGCATAAACCCACTCAAAGTTTTAGTTCAGCTGACAATTTTTTTAAAGTATTATGGAATAATACTCTCAGAGACGAATTAGATCAGGATAAATTTAAAAGTGATTTTAATCACATGCGTCAATTTAAATTTAATCATAAAGATATTAAAGCATTTAGCATTTTGGGTATTTCAGTGGGTTTAAAATGGGAAAAAATACAAGGTAAATTCAAAGTGCTTGTCAAAAAATTTCACCCTGATATGAATTCTGGTAATAAAAAATACGAAGAAAAACTTAAGTTGATTACTCTTGCTTACACTCAACTTAAAAATACTTATAGGGAAAAAATTGACAAATAACTTAGACATACAACCAGATATTAAAGTTTCAATAAAACAAACTTTTGGTTTCGATACAGAGATGGAAGTTGATGCTTTTTCAAAAAAAAATGAATATGTTCCGGAGATAGATAAGAATTATAAGTTTGATAGAGATACAACACTAGCTATCATCTCTGGTTTTGCATTTAACAAAAGAGTTTTAGTGCAAGGATATCATGGTACTGGTAAATCTACACATATAGAACAAATTGCAGCAAGATTAAATTGGCCATGTATCAGAGTAAATCTTGATAGTCATATAAGCAGAATAGATTTGATAGGAAAAGATGCCATTGTCTTAAAAGACGGTAAACAAATTACCCAATTTAAAGAGGGTATCCTTCCATGGTCTGTACAAAATCCAATAGCCCTTGTCTTCGATGAATATGATGCAGGAAGACCTGACGTGATGTTCGTAATTCAGAGAATTTTAGAAGCTGAAGGAAATTTCACGCTTCTTGACAAAAATAAAGTAATTAAACAACATAAATTTTTTAGACTTTTTGCTACCTCTAATACTGTTGGTTTAGGCGACACAACAGGTTTATATCATGGAACTCAGCAAATAAATCAAGGTCAGATGGATAGGTGGAATATAGTAACAACACTAAATTATCTTAATCTTGAAAAAGAGATGGACATTGTATTATCAAAGAATAAAAATTTTAATAATCCCAAAGGTAAAGAAAAAGTTGCTAATATGATCAAAGTAGCCTCTTTGACAAGAAAAGGTTTTATGGCTGGAGACATATCTACGGTAATGAGTCCCAGAACAGTTCTTCACTGGGCTGAGAACACTGAAATTTTTAAAGATGTAGGATACGCATTTAGAGTGACTTTTTTGAATAAATGCGATGAGATTGAAAAAAATACTATTGCTGAATACTTTCAAAGATGTTTTGGTGAGGATTTGCCAGAGTCTTTAGTCAATATTAAAATTTAAATGAACAGTAAAGATAAGGTATTTGATTTAAAAGAAAAACTAAAGCAGGCTTTGTCCTCAACTGTAAGGGTTATTTCTGATGATTCTGTAAATAAAAATCATTCAAGGAGTAATGAAAATTTAAAAAAAATTGATTTTTTAAATATAGAAAACTTAAATACAAAAAAAGACTTTATAAAAGCAAGAGCAGAAGCGGACTCGGCTGCTTTAAAAATAAAATTTTCAAGTGATGATATATATAAAAAAAATTTTCCACACAATAAATCATGTAAGTCTCTTTACTCAATTGCAGAGAAAATAAGATACGAATCTTTAGGTGTAAAAATGTTGAAAGGAATAGAGAAGAATCTTAAAGAAAATTATCAACAAATAATAGATCTTAATAAAAATAGTCAAATTAAAACAAAAGAAGATGTTACAATAAATGAAGCATTTGAACTCTATATGCTAAAAAAGTTTCACAATATAAAACTTAATAAGATATCTAACAAGATGTTAGAATTTTGGGAAAACGATTTTGACAAAGCAATAAATGAACACTTAAAATTTCTAAAAGAAAATCTTGAGTATCAGAATGAGTACTCGTCTAAGTTTGCTGAAATTCTTGATAAAATGGAGATTTTTCAACATGAGGAAAATGACGAAAATAAAGAAGATAGGTTGAACGATAGCGAGGATAATTCATCAAATAACGATGAAGAAATTGAAAATGAGGACAAAAAAGACAGTGGTAAAGAAGAAAATACAGAGACTAAATTAGACAGTGATTATAATATTGATGAATACTCTTTAGATGAACAATTAGTTGAAACAGAGTCTGATCAATATAATAATGAGCAGGTAATAACAAAAAAGAATTTACAAGATATTAATTCTGACTACAAAATTTTTACTACTGAATTTGATGAAATTATTAAAGCTGAAAATTTAGAAAATTATGATGAAGCTATAAAACTCAGAAAAACATTAGATCAGCAGCTGATTGGTTTTCAAGATATAATTACAAAACTTGCAAATAAACTTCAAAGACAATTGCTCGCAAAACAAAACAGAGCATGGGAATTTGACTTAGAGGAAGGTTTATTAGATAGTTCAAAATTACCAAGGATTATAATTGATCCATTTAATTCTCTTTCATTTAAAAAAGAGAAAGATTTAGATTTTAAAGATACAGTAGTAACTTTATTAATAGATAATTCAGGATCAATGAGAGGAAGACCTATAACTATTGCAGCAATTTGTGCGGATATATTATCAAGAACTTTAGAACGTTGTTCTGTAAAGGTTGAAATTTTGGGCTTTACAACAAAAAATTGGAAAGGAGGTCAAAGTAGAGAGCTATGGAATAAAAAAGGGAAACCTAAAACACCGGGAAGACTAAATGATTTAAGACACGTTATTTATAAAAGTGCTGATACTCATTGGAGACAAGCTAAAAATAATTTAGGATTAATGTTAAAAGAGGGTTTATTAAAAGAAAATATAGACGGGGAAGCAATTACTTGGGCATTCAATAGAATTAAGAAAAGAAAAGAAGAAAGAAGAATTCTCATGATTATTTCAGATGGAGCACCAGTTGATGACTCAACTTTGTCAGTAAATTCAGGTGATTTTTTAGAAAAAAATTTAAAAAAAATAGTAAGATACATTGAAGACAAAACAGAAATAGAAATCTTAGCCATAGGTATTGGACATGATGTTTCTAGATATTATAATAAAGCCATAAAAATTACCGATGTAAATGATCTTGGTGATGTTATGATTTCTCAATTAAGTTCGCTATTTGATAATAAAAAAAAACTTCATTAAATATTAAATAAATCTTTATTGTTCCATCTTATAACAACTTCCGCACCACTCTTATTTTTAGAATTATCGCAGTTTATGATTGCAAAATTTTTTTCTAACAGTGTTTTTCCAATAAAAATTCCCAAACCTAATCCAGAATTAATATTACTTGATTTTTTAAAAGTTTTTAAATAAGGCTCACCAATTTTTGTTAAAATGTCAGAGGGATATCCTTCTCCATCATCCTGAATTATAATTTCAGTTATATCTAAATCACTCACAAGGGTAATAAATATTTTATTTTTTGAAAATTTATTCGCGTTTCCAATAAAGTTCCTCAACCCATATACGATTTCAATAGATTTAGTAATCCGCTTTGAATTTTTATCTTTGTCAAAGTTAAGAACAAATTCTTTAACGCTAGTTTCCTTAAAAGATGAAACTATTTCTCTTAAGTAGTCTTTCATAGTTAAATCTTCATCAATAAAATCATCTTCCTCTACTGGATTTAAAGATAATTTTTTTAAAATTTGATTACATCTTTCGACTTGACTTGATAGAAGCTCAATGTCTTGTAATAAATCTTTCTGATCTTTAAGCTGTTTCATTAATTCCTGAGTAATTATTTTTATAGTTGATAATGGAGTTCCCAAAGAGTGAGCAGCTGCAGCAGCTTGGCCTCCTAAGGAGAGCATTTCGTGTTCCTTAGCCATTATCTCCTCCATTTTATTTAAAGCTTGTTTTCTAAGTCTTGATTCAGATCCAAATATAATTGCAAAATAATTAAGAAATAATAGTGCAATAATAAGAGAGATAGGAATAGCATAATAATAATAAGGACTGACGTGAAAATGATCACTTAAAGGCTTTGGCAAATCTTTTGAAAAAAAAGTTAAAAAAATAATAAAAAAAGTTGTAAGAAAGAGAATTGATAAATTGGTTCTTAAACCTAAATTTGTTGAAGCAAAAACACTAGGAATTAGTAAAAAAATTATAAAAGGATTTATGACTCCTCCTGTTAAATAAACTAAAAATCCTAGTTGAGAAATATCTAAAGTTAAAAATAATAAAGCAGATCTATCAGATAGTTGTGTTTTGTTATTTATAAAAATTAAATATAGATTACTTAAAATACCTAAAAAGACAATTATATTTGAAATTATAAAATCAAATTCAAAATTAAAATAAAAATATACTAAATTTATTGAAATTAATTGACCTAAAATTGCAATCCATCTTAAAGTTATATAAGTAGATTTTTTTAATGAGTAATATTTTGAAGTTTCAAAAAACTTCATTTTAAACGTCTAAGTTCTTAACATTTATTGCATTAGATGTTATAAAATCTTTTCTGAGCGATACATCATTCCCCATTAAAGTATGTATTAAGTTCTGATCTTTCTTAGAATCTCTCGAATACTGGACCTGCAATAAATTACGTGTATCTGGATTAAGCGTTGTATTCCATAATTCCTCAGGATTCATTTCACCTAGCCCTTTAAATCTTTGAATATTTAACTTAGATTTTTCTTTATCAATAGATTTAAGATATTCCTTCGAGCCTTTTTTTTGTTTTTTTAGAGATTGATTATTATTTACAATAAAACCCTCCAATTCCTTCTCGTCTTTAATATATGTATTTTTTGAACCCTTATTAATTTTAAACAATGGTGGCTGTGCTAAATAAATGTTCCCATTTTCAATAAGTTTATTAAAAGGTTTGTTGTTAAAAAAAGTTAATAAAAGAGCTCTAATATGTGATCCATCGACATCTGCATCTGTCATTATAATTATCTTTCCATATCTTAAATCTTTAATATCTATCTCTTGAGCTTTTGGATCAAGTCCTAATGCATTTATTAAAGTGACAATTTCATTAGAAGAAATCATTTTTGATAAAGCTTTAGTACGTTGATCAGATCCATTATTTCCATTTTTTTTTGAATGAAAATCCTCAACATATGTATTAAGAATTTTCCCTCTCAAAGGTAAAACTGCTTGATTGGACCTATTTCGTCCCTGTTTAGCAGAACCTCCTGCAGAATCTCCCTCCACAATAAATAATTCTGTACCTTCTTGTTTACCAATTTGACAATCAGCAAGCTTTCCAGGTAATCCGCTTAATTCTAGAGCACCTTTTCTTCTCACATTTTCTCTAGCCTTCCTTGCGACGTCTCTTGCTAATGCTGCTTGAATAATTTTAGCAAGAATAATTTTTGAAATTGACGGATTTTGATCAAACCATATTGATAATTTTTCATTAATTATGGTTTCAACAATCATTCTTACTTCAGAAGAAACTAATTTATCTTTGGTTTGAGAAGAGAATTTTGGATCTGGTATTTTGGTAGATAAAACACAAGTAAGTCCTTCTTTAATATCATCACCTGAAATAGTTAATTTATTTTTCTTTAGAAGATTTTGTTCATTAGCATATCTGTTTATTACCCTTGTTAATGCACTTCGAAAACCTAACAAATGTGTTCCGCCATCTTTTTGAAAAATATTATTAGTATATGGTAAAACATCCTCAGAGTAGGTTGCATTCCATTTTAAAGAGCACTCTATTTCTATGTTTTCTTTTTTTCCATCTATATATATAGGTTTTTTGAATAAATCTTTGCCACCCTTATTTTGTAATTTATCTCTTTTTTCATCTAAAAATTCAACAAACTCTAAAACACCTCCATCAAATTTAAAATCATACTTTTTTTCATTTTTTTGAAATGCATCTATTAAAGAAATTTTAATTCCTTTATTCAGAAAAGCTAATTCTCTCATTCTTTTAATAAGAATATTAGAGCTAAATTTAATAGAGGAAAAAACTTTTTTTGACGGCAAGAAGGTGATCTTGGTTCCTGATTTTTTTGACTTTCCTACAACTTTTAATGGATTTTTTGCTTCACCATTTTTAAATTCAATAAAATATTTCTTTTCGTTTCGATTAATTTCTAACTCTAAAGTTTCAGATAACGCATTTACTACAGAAACGCCAACACCATGTAATCCCCCTGAAACCTTATACGAGTCATGATCAAATTTTCCTCCTGCATGAAGCTGGGTCATTATCACTTCTGCTGCAGATTTTTTCTCACCCTTATGCATATCTACAGGAATTCCTCTACCATCATCCTCTACCGTAATTGTATTATTAGAATTTATTTTGACCTCAATGTTTTGACAATGTCCTGCTAATGCCTCATCTATAGAATTATCAACTACTTCATATACCATGTGATGTAAACCAGTACCATCATCGGTATCGCCAATATACATACCCGGTCTTTTTCTAACAGCTTCAAGGCCTTTTAAAACTTTTATTGAGTCGGCTTGATATGTATTTTTGTTTGGCATTTTCAATTTTGGAAAGATGAATTATAACATTTTTTTAAAAAAAAAGGTTATTTATCTTTTTTATGATTCATTTTAAAACGTAAATAAGCATTCAAAATCAAAGCTTTTTTGGTGGCGGAGAGAATGGGATTCGAACCCATGAAAGAATTGCTTCTTTACACGCTTTCCAAGCGTGCGCCTTCAACCACTCGGCCACCTCTCCAAAGTAAGGTTATACTTTTATAAAACTTATCTTTACTTTTTTTCAAAGAAGGTCCAATGCCATTCTAAAAATTTAGTATTTTTTTTGAACCAAAAAGATAGATACCTTTCAGCTAAATAAGCATATAATCTCTGTTGGTCGTAACCTTTGAGGTTTTTTAAACCAAATTCTTTTTCACAACTAAATAACCAAGTGAATAAACTCTTAAACCATTTGTCAATTATTTTCTTTTTTGAAATAAACATTATATGGGGATTAAAACTATTATTATTATTTACAAACTCTCGAAATGACTCTTTATCTTTTTTATTTAAATGATTAATGGCCTTATCTAAAACCCCATAACCATGATACATGTCAAAATGCAATTTAATGTTTTGTTTCCTTTTGTCATAAATTACTGATGGATCTTTCAAAATATTTTTATACCCTCTTTTTAAGAGCTTCATTTTCTTCGGATTATCAATTTTAATTGATTTACATATAATGCTCTCATAATTGGACCACTTTTTTGGTGGCTTTTTTAAGATATATTTTTTTAATTGCTTCAAATTTGAAATTTTTTTACTTGATTGTAACCAAAATCGTCTTTTTTGACAAAAACCTATCCACGAATTATTATCTAAGTTTTTTAATTCATTTTTCCAAAACCAATAATGAAATGTTAATTCTGAATAATTTTTTTCTTTAAATTGAATATTATCTCCAGTCGAACTTAGAATATAATTAGAATTAAATTTTTTATTTCCTACACCAGCAAAGTAAAGATTCAAATTTTCCAAATGTTTTAATTCAACATTGGTTACACAATAAATATTGATTTTATTCATTACTTTTTTTTTAAAATTGCAATTTCATTAAAATTACCCTTTAAAATTTCAATGTTATCAATATTATCTAAAAAATAATCTCTGTCACTTTTTATTATATATTTAGAATCTAATATTTCTTTTTTATCTTTAAAGAAAATCAAAATATCTTTTAAACTTGGTTTCTCATCCCTAAGATTCATATCTTTTCTTTTCTCAGGAAAATCTAATTCCTCAATTATAAATAAACCTTGGTTATTTAACTTTTTAAAGAGCATAAACAAACTTATAATTTGATCTTTCAATGAATGTCCAGCATCTTCTATAATTATGTCAAATTTGTTGTCAAACTTATCTATAATATTTTTTTGTATCGATTTTTCGTCAGAAGAATCTACATAAAAATTTTTTATTCTTTTTGATTTATACCTAAATAAATCAGGATAAATATCTGCAGCAAAGAATTTTGATTTTCTAAAATAAAAAAATAATGCAGCTGAGGCATTACCGTGAAATGATCCTATTTCTAATATATTGAGATTATTGGATTTCAAACTTTCAAAATATTTTTGATAAAATTTGCTATATCCATGTCCTTTTATCTTTAAAGACGTCCTCTTTGACGGATGATCATACTGGTTTTCAAACTCATTACCTTTATCACTATTAAAAAAATCAAATAATTTACCTAAGTCAGTAGTTTCATTTAAACTATCTTTATCAACAAATTCATCTAAATTAACAATCTTTGGTAAGTAGATTAAATTGATTAAATATTTAATTGGAATGACTATTAGGATGTAAAATTTTAAAATATGATTTGCTTTTTTAAATCTATGCTCATAGTAAATCTTATAAAATGTTCGTAATTTCATATTATTTGATTTATATTCGAAAAGTTTAGCAAAGTAATTATTTAAATAATTTTAA
>MDTB01106686.1_pt1 | contig 27694 bp, 32 predicted proteins | sample 811161 | NCBI WGS metagenome assembly MDTB01 (sample SAMN05326650, study PRJNA326480) | marine metagenome | isolation source: seawater | place: Mediterranean Sea | collected 2009
TAAATATTTAATTCCATGTTTAATAAATCCTATAATTGTAATCCCTACAAAAATAAAAGCAGCTAGAGCAAATGTAACTATAATATGACTAGTTACAGTAAAAGAGTAAGGAAGCATTCCAACCATATTGCAGAAAAGAACAAACATGAATAGGCTAAATATAAATGGGAAGTAAGGTTTTGCTTTAGATCCGGCAGTATCACTAATCATTTTAGCGATAAAATTATAAAACATTTCAGTAACCAATTGTATTTTATCTGGAACAATTTTTCTTTTTTTCGTACCTAAAAATAAAAGGAGACAAATAGATATTGCACTAATTACCATGAACAAACTTGCATTAGTAAAAGAAATGTCAACCCCAGCAATTTTTATTTCTGGTCCAATTCTATGAACGTTAAACTGGTGCATGGGATTTGTTGCCATAAGAAAGTCCTTTTTAATCTTTTTTCTGCATTCTTTTTGCTGCTTTTATAACATTTAACATACCGGCAGCTGAACCTAAAAAAAAGAAAATTATTATTAACCAAGGTTTAGTATCAAACCATCCATCTAAAATAAACCCAATTAATGTCCCAACCGCAACGGCTGCGACAAGTTCAGTGCTAAGTTTGAAAGCATTACCCATAAAAGAACCTTTTTTATCGGCTTCACCTTCTAACATTTTTTGTTTAGACCTTGCAATTTTTAGGCGAGTCTTAAAATCTTTAAAGTCTACCATTGGATGATCAAGCTACTAATTCCTCAGCCTTCTCTAAGTTTACGGCTACTAATTGACTTATACCTTTCTCTGGCATTGTTACTCCGTAAAGCCTGTGCATTCTAGACATAGTTAGGGCATGATGAGAAATAATTATAAATTTTGTTTTAGTAGTTTTTACTAATTCATCTAATAATGCACAAAATCTTGTAACATTTGAGTCATCTAGCGGGGCATCAACTTCGTCTAATACACAAATCGGAGATGGATTAACCAGAAAAACAGCAAATATTAAAGATAATGCTGTTAAAGCTTGCTCACCTCCAGAGAGTAAAGTTATTGATTGCAATCTTTTTCCTGGCGGTGAAACTAACATTTCTAATCCTGCCTCCAGTGGGTCTTCCGAGTCAACTAATTCTAGCTTTGCATTTCCACCACTAAAAAGCTTTGTGTAAACTTCATTAAATTTTCTATTAACCCTTGAGAATGCGTCTAATAGTTTCTCCCTTCCTTTTTGGTTAAGCTCGTCTATGCTCGATTTTAATTTAACGATTGCAGAATAAAGATCTGATCTTTCATCCTCCATTTTCTTAATTTCATCTTGATATTTTTTTGTTTCTTCGTCCGCTCTTAGATTTACAGAACCTAATTTTTCCCTAATTCTTTTTTTAGAGTCCAAAAGCTCCTCTTGAGTAACTGAGTCTGGAAATTCTTTCTCTTTATCTAAATTTGAAAAATCAAGTAGGGTATTTTCGTTTAAATTTAGATCTTCCTGAACTCGACTTAACAAATCATTTCTTCTTTTGTTTAATCCCTCTATTGTTGCACCAGAACTTGCTTTTCTTTCTCTTGTCTCAATAGAGCTCTCTCTCATTATGTTAAAGTCATTTCTTAAATTTACAGTTTTTTTATTCATTTCTTCTATCAATAACTCATTATCATTTTTTTCTTTTTCTGATATTCTTAAATTTTCAGTGATTTGACCTTTTTTTTCTGCTTGAGTTTGAGGTTGTTGTTCAAGCTCATCTAATTTTAAATTAAGTTTTTCTTTTCTTCCATTTAGTTCTTTAATCATTTTTTCTGAATTTATTAAAAGATTTTTCCAGCTTTCTATTTCTTTTTCTATGACTCTTATTCTCTCATTTCTTTTAATAGACTCTTTTTTAATACTTTGATTTTTACTATAGATATCAGCATATTTGTCTATAATCGCCATGCTATTATTAAGAACATTTATAGCATCGTTTTTTTTGTCGTTATTTATTAGTTCTTTGACTTTTTCTATTTCCGCTTTTAAACTTTTTCTTGTAATTTCCAAATCCTCGCTAGACTGTTTTTCAGTTTCAAAATACTTTGAGTCTATTTCAATTAATTCATTTCTTTCCTCTTTAATCCTTTTTTCATTTGATTTTGCGTCTATTACTATACTTTTTTCTCTATCTATATCTTCATCTAAAGTTTTTAATGAATTTTTAATACTTGCAATTTCAATTTGAATTCTACCAGACTCCTCATCAAGACCTTTGAGTTCTAAATTTAACCTTTGAATCTTAGAAACATTTTCAATGTTTTTTAATCTATAAGGTTCAATTTTTTCTGTTTCATCTTTTATTTTTTTTTCAAGCTCCTGCAATTTTTCATTAAATTTATCAACTTCATTGTCTGCTTTAGAATTAATTTCTTTTTCGATCTTAATTTCATTGTCTATATCTCTCAATCGTAAATAGTATAACCCAGCTTCAATTTTTTTTATTTCTTCAGAAATTGATTTATACTTTGTAGCTTCCTCAGCTTGTTTTTGAAGATTTACCAATTGTTTTTCTTGTTGTTTTTTTAGTTCATCTGCTCTTTTCAAGTTATTCTCTGCTGCGCTTAATCTTAACTCAGCCTCTTGTCTTCTTGCGTGTATACCAGAAATTCCAGCAGCTTCTTCTAATATAGATCTTCTCTCGATTGGTTTAGATGTTACAAGCGTACCAATTTTTCCCTGGCTAATCATAGAAGGAGAGTGCGCACCTGTAGACAAGTCAGCAAAAAAAGTTTGAGCGTCCCTGGCTCTTATTTCTTTGTTATTTATAAAGTATTTTGATCCTTTATCTTTTTCAATTCTCCTAGAAATTAAAATTTCATCTAAATCACTATATTGTGATTGTGCGGAGCTATCCTTGTCTAAATTTTCAAGTAAAATTGAGACTTCAGATATATTTTTTGCTGGTCTATTAGAAGTTCCAGAAAAGATGACATCTTCCATTCCAGAACCCCTCATACTTTTTGCCGAAGTCTCACCCATGCACCATCTCAAAGCTTCAACAATATTTGACTTTCCACAACCATTTGGTCCAACTATTCCAGTCAAACCATCCTCAATTAAAAAAGTAGTTTTATCGAAGAAAGACTTAAATCCTGATATTTCTAATTTTTTGAATTTCATAATTAAAACTGTTTATCTAATTCCTTTTTAAATTTTTTAAAATCATAATCACCTTTATATTGCTTCTCATTAATATAAATAGTTGGCGTAGATTTTATCTTGTAATTTTTTTGTGCGTTAATTCTTTCATCCAAAATTTGTTCCTCGATTTTTTTGTCAACTAAACATTTATCCATCATATTATCATCAAGACCAAGTTCTTTTCCAATTATCTTTATAGAATTATTAATTATATTTATATCAGATCCCACAGCCCAATTTTTCTGTTTTTTGTAAATATTCGTCAAAAAATTGAACTGTTTTTCTTCATCTTCAAAACAATATAAAATTTTTTCAGCATTTAAAGCAACCATATCTAATGGGAAGCCATGGTGTTTAAATTCGACAATTTTTTTATCGATATATTGCTCTTTTAGTTTTACCACTACCTCTTTATGAAAATTTGCGCAGTGAGGACAAGTTAAAGAGGAGAATACTTTCACAACAACTTTACCATTGATATTTTTTTTATTGCCTTCAGCTTTTTTATCACAACTTGCAAATACTAAAAATGAGGATAGAAAAATTAGAGTTTTAAACTGGATTATTTTTTTTAAAATTTTTATCATTATTCACCGTAGGCTTTAATAAGTTTACTTAATGATTTTTTGAGATCTTGATTTTTAATATTATTCAATTTTTTACTTAATTCAGAAGAATTTTTATAAATAAATTTTTTTATTTTTTTTGGATTTTTTTCAGTTTGGACAATTTTTAATTTTATTTGACTTATGCAATTATACCCAAAAAAACTATTTATTTTATCAATGATGTCTTGCTTTTTATATTCAATGTTTATTTCATTTCCATGCAAAACATTTAAAATGAGGACTCCATTATTCATATTTTTATTCATTTTAATTGTTTCTGGGTAACAATGTTCAGAGATATCCTTTCCAATCATCTTTGTCCAATTATCAACTATATTAGAGAAGTTATACCCACCTTTTCTTAAGATTTTTTTAAAACCATGTGGCAAAGAGCTAGATAGTGGTCTTAGACCTTGTATGAAATTGTTACTTTTATTAATATCTTTTTTTTTGTTATGCATATTAATCCTAATTTATCAAAAAAAATTCTTGCTTGGTACGATAATAATAAACGGTCTCTACCGTGGCGTGTTGGTAAAAATTCTAAAAAAAAGCAGTATTATAGACTTTTAAGTGAATTTATGTTGCAACAAACTCAGGTAAAAACGGTTATTCCTTACTTCAATAAATTTACTAAAAAATATAGAACTTTGAGATCTTTGTCGAAAAGTAGTGAAAAAGAAATTTTAAAGTTATGGGAAGGACTTGGCTATTACAGACGAGCAAAAAATCTTTTAGCTTGTTCTAAAAAGTTGGTAAAAGAGCACAATTCGAGACTTCCTCAAACGCTAGATGAAATTAAAAAACTCCCAGGAATTGGTGAATACACTGGAAACGCTCTACTAGGTTTGGTTTACAATAAGCCCACATTAGCAGTTGATGGAAATGTTAAAAGAGTATTAGCAAGAAATCTAAACAAAGAAGAAAAAAAAATAAATTTTAATAAACTTGTTAGTTTAAATAGCGAAAAACTATTTAACATTAGCAATAATGCGGATTTTGTTGAGGCATTAATGGAGTTCGGAGCTTTAATATGCAAACCAAAGAATCCAAAATGTTTAATTTGTTGTTTGAATAAATCCTGTAAGTATTTTAAATCTTCAAATAAGATTAAAACTATCAAGAAAAGAATGATAAAGAAAAAAAACTACGATATTTTTTGTTATATAAATAAAAATAAAAAGATAGCTCTAACAAAAAAAAACAGAATAAGCTTTTTGAAAAATTTTAATCTGCCAAAAGTTAAAGAAACAAATAATTTTTCAGAAAATAAAAATTGGAACCTTTTAAAGAAATATAAAAATTCCATATCTAATTTGAAATTGAATATTAATTTGTATTATAAATTCTCAAATAAATTGCCGCAAAATTATAATTGGTATTCTCTTAAAAATAACAAAGAATTTATTCCAAGTTTTACCAAAAAAATATTTAGACAGGTTTTAACTTTATTTTAATGAAAAAAAAATTAGCAATCATAGGCGCCGGCATATCAGGACTTACTCTTGCAAATTTTTTGAAAAAGTATTCTAAACATGAATTTATCTTATACGAAAAAGAAGAAAGCTTATCTCTTGATCAAGGATATGGGATTCAATTATCAGCAAACAGTATTAAAATTTTGAATCAGATTAATTTTAAAAAAATAGATAATACAAAAATTTATCATCCTAGAGGAGTCGATTTCTATGATATTAAAAATAAAAAAATATGCAATTTAGACATTAATCAATTTAATACTAATGAGTCTAAATACACCACTTTACAAAGAACAACATTATTTGAATTTTTAAAAGATGAAATCTATACCCAGCATTTAAGGTTTGGAAAAAAAATAAAGGAAGTCTCGGAAATAAAAGAGAAGATACTTATTAAATTTGAGGATAACACAAATGATCTAGTCGATTTTGTTATTGGGGCAGACGGGATTTTTTCCTCAACAAGATCTTTTTTTGAAAAGAAAAAAAATAAACCAAAATTTAGAAAAGCAGTTGCTGTAAGAGGAATTTTAAAATCTAAATTAGATTTAGATATTAATGAGAAAAATATAAATTTGATCATGGGTAAAAATTGCCATTTAACTATTTATCCAATAAATAAAAATAATGATTTAAATCTTGTCTGCATTATTAGAAGTAAAAAATATAATCCAGACAATATTAAATCTTTAATTGAACAAAAAGTTTTAAATCAAAATATAAATTTAGAAAAATTATTTCAAGGTGAATTAAAAACTTGGCCGTTATACTCTACAGCAAGTATAGTTCCATATACAAATAACAAAGTATTTTACATTGGAGACGCTTTCAGTGGATTTCTACCAACTTTGGCGCAAGGTGCGGGGCAATCTATAGAGAGTGCTTATGAATTATTTAATCTGTTAAAAGAGGAAAAGTCAAATGCGCAAAACATTTATTTCAAGGAAAGGTATAAACGAGCAAATATTGTTAAAAAAAGATCTAATCTTAATTTTTTTGTTTTCCATTTTTCAAGTTCAATTATGCAAAATCTTAGAAACTTTTTTATGAAATTTTTAGTTAAAAGAAAAAGTTTTATTAATTCTTACCTCGGAAAAGTATATAAAAATTAAAATTGTTTTTTCGTGATAAATTTTTGTCTTAGAATATCTATAACAACCGCTGTTCCATTTATATTACAATGCCAGTAAGTCCACCCATTGCAGCTTTCTTTACCTATAATTTTAGCCGCTATTTTATGTATTGATCCTTCTGCTTCTTTATATTTGATGCTTCCATCAGCCATAACTTTTGCGTTAATTTTTTTCTTATTGTCAAATAGAGTTGTTCCAGGTTTTAATATTCCAAGCTCTACTAGAGATCCAAATGGCACTCTTGGTTTTAATTTACTGTTTTCTAATGTGTCTAAGTAATCGTCTTCAATTTCTTTAGTTTTATCTATTCTTTCCTTTGCTGCTTTAAAGTATTTCTTATCTTTTTCTATACCAAAGTAGTTTCTTCCCAATTTTTTAGCGACCACAGCAGTTGTCCCCGTGCCTAAAAATGGATCAAAAATTGTATCTTCTTTATTTGTTGTAGCCAAGATTATTCTATGAAGAAGTGCCTCAGGTTTTTGAGTAGAATGAACTTTTTTACCATTTTTTTTTAATCGTTCCTTTCCATTACAAATCGGCAAAGTCCAATCAGATCTCATTTGCAAATCATCATTAAAACATTTTAGTGATTGATAATTAAATGTGTATTTAGACTTTTTACTTTTTGAAGCCCAGATTAAAGTTTCGTGTGCATTAGTAAATCTTGTTCCTCTAAAATTAGGCATTGGATTATTTTTCCTCCAAATAACATCATTAAGTAGCCAATAATCTAAATTTTGCAGGTAATAACCCAGACGAAAAATATTATGATAAGAGCCAATTACCCAAATACTTCCGTTGTCTTTTAAAATTCTTTTACATTCTGTTAACCAGATTTTACAAAATTCGTCATAATGTTTTAGGCTATTAAACTGGTCCCATTTATCATTAACTCCGTTTACTTTACTTGCGTCAGGCCTAGTCAATTTTTTTCCTATTTGCATATTGTAAGGAGGGTCTGCGAAAACTAAATCAAAAGATTTGTCAGGAATTTTTTTTAATTCTTTTAAACAATCTCCATTAATAATCTTGCTAGAAATTTTTGACATTTTAAGATTCAACCTTAAATTGAATCTAGAATCAAACTATTTTAAAAAAATAAAGAGTCCTCTTGTGTTTTAGATTCTTATTTAGACAATATCTTGTGTATCGGTTTGAATCCTTTTCTGTGATGTGTTGTTATACCAAATTTTTTTAATCCTTCAAAATGAGCTTTCGTACCGTAGCCAAAATTTTTTTCCCATGAGTAATTTCTAAACTTTTCGGATAATTTTATCATCAGTAGGTCTCTATAAGTTTTAGCAATAATTGATGCTGCACTAATACATTTAACTTTTTCATCCCCATTAATTACAGTTTTGAAATTTTTAAGACCTTTAGGTGCAAATATACCGTCAATTAAAATCTTATCTGGTTTTTTTGATAATTTTCTAATAGCCCTATTCATAGAAATAAGGGATGCGTTAAGTATATTAAACTTGAATATTTCATCTACTGTAGCTACCCCAATTGAATAAAAAGAATTTTTTTTTATATAATTTGCTATTCTAACTCTATTCGAAAAATTAATTTTTTTAGAATCTTTGATATCTGTTAAGTCAATGCCTTTTTTTAATATCACTGCAGCAGACACCACGGGCCCTGCTAAACAACCACGCCCTACCTCATCGACGCCGGCAATTTTTGTATTATTTTTCAATTTTTATTTTAAGTTCTTTAATTTTTTTTCTTATCATCTTAAGATCTATCCAGGCCATTTTTTTTTGTTCTGGTTGTCTCATTAAAAAAGCAGGATGAAAAGATGCTATTACAAAAGTAGAACATTTTCCTATTTTTTTATTTATCCACTTACCACGTGCTTTTGATATTACTTCTTGGTTACCCACTAATGCATTTAAAGCCGTACTACCCAAAAGCAGTAATATTTTTGGACTAATAATTTCGATATGTTTAATAAGGTAAGGTAAATATCTTGCAACTTCATCCTCACTAGGTTTTCTGTTTTCAGGAGGTCTAAAATTTACAACATTAGTTATATATACATTTTTTCTATTAAGATTAATTGAAAGAAGCATTTTGTCCAATAATTGACCTGCTCTTCCCACAAATGGTAAGCCCTCTTTATCTTCGTTAGCCCCAGGACCCTCACCAATAATCATTATTTTAGATCTAGAATTTCCATCAGAAAAAACAAGATTATTAGCATTTTTTTTTAATTCACAGTTTTTGATATTACTTATAGACACTTTGAGTTTTTTTAACAATTGATCTTTATTATTTTTGTCTGTCATACTAAAGTTATTATTTTTAAACCTATTTATAGGTTTATTATCGTATATAAGATTGTAATTTATTAAACTATAATATTTAAGTAGTTTTGTTAATTTGATATTAATTTTTTTGATCATTATAAAATAAATTTATGAAAAGATTTAAAATTTTCCGCAAATACTTATTATACATATTTTTCTTCTTCAGTATATTTGATGTTGCAAATGGTAGAAATTTAAATCGCTACTATGATGTAGATAAAATATCCAAGTATTTCTATGGAGTATTAGCATTTCAAAACAACGAGTACGCGAGTTCTTACGAGTCTTTAAAAGAGCTAAAGGGACTAGAAGATCTTCATTTATCGTTTTCCCGACTTTATCAGTATTCTTTAATTAATTCAGAAAAATTTAATGAAGTTTTTAATTTTTCTCGATCCCTTGAAAGAAAAGGAATTGATAATTTTGAAAGCAACTTAGTTACTGGAGTTTATTTTCTTAAAAATAATAGAATTGATTTAGCTAAAAAATATTTTAAAAAATTAAATGAAAAAAATTCTGAGTGGTCTTTTCAAGATTTTTTGACAGTATCCTTAAATAATTGGGTATCAGTTTCTAATTTAGACGAAGCACAAGGCATTAATTTATTTGAGAGTATTCCTAATAAATTTAAAAATATAAAAAAAATTCAGGTTGCATTTATACATTGTTTTTATGATTCAAATCTTACTAGTCTGCAATTTAAATTATTAAATTCAGACGAAGAAATTAATTTCTCAAGATATAATTTTTTCCACGCAAATTATTTAAGAAAAACAGGAAAGAAAGAAAATGCTTTTGAAGTAATAGAATCTTCTTTAAAACTTAATCCAAGAAGCTTGATATTAAATCAATTGAAAATAGATTTGTTGAATACCAAAAAATCAAAAAAGTTTACAAATAAATTTGACTGTAGAAATCTTCAACATGTAATTGCCGAAACATTTTACATCACAGGAAATGCCCTCGCCACACAAGGGGCATATGGGGTATCAAACTTTTATTTAAATTTAGCAAAATATTTGAATTCAAATTTTGTTTCATATGAAGCTCTTTATGCTGAAAATTTTTATATGACTAATAATTTAAAAAAATCAGAGAATATTTATAATTCAATTAAAAATAAAGGTTCAATTTATAATTGGCATGCTTTAAAAAAAATTGCAGACATTTTGATTGAACAAGAAAAAAAAGATGAGGCATTTAGATTATTAAAAAATGGATATAATAAGATTTTAAATCCAAGTATTTATGAGATTTATGATTATGCTGAATTTTTAAGAAACAATGAAAAGTTTTCTGAATCAGCAAAAAAATATACAGAGGTTTTAGATTTAATTGATAATACACATTATCTTTATCCAAAAGCAACAGATGGCAGAGGGATTTCATATGAAAGAATAAAAAAATGGAGTGAAGCAGAAAAAGATTTTTTAAATTCACTTAGAGTTTCACCAGACCAAGCTTATGTATTAAATTATCTTGCTTACTCCTGGATTGAAAAAGGAATAAATATAGAAAAATCTTTAAACATGTTAAAAAAAGCAAATAATTTAAAAAAAAATGATGGTTATATAATCGACTCTTTAGGGTGGGCTTTGTTCAAACTTGAAAAATACAAACAAGCAAAAGAATATCTTCAAATGGCAGTTACAATAATGCCATCAGACCCAATAGTTAACGATCACTTTGCCGATTCTTTATGGATGAATGGACAAGTTCTTCAAGCCAGGTATTATTGGAAATATGTTCTTAGTTTAGATAAAACCGAAAAAGAATTGAAAAAATCTATAAAACAAAAACTAATTTTGGGCTTAAAACTTTCATAAAAAATGATAAAATCTTATTGTAAGATTAATTTATCTCTACGTGTTTTAAATAAATTATCAAACGGCTTTCACAATATTCAATCTAATACTTTTCTACTTAATCTGCATGATACTATTTCAATTAAGAAAATTAATGGTAAAAAAGACAATATTATTTTTAAAGGAAAATTTAAAAAATCAATAAACAAATCAAAAAATTCCATTTTAGATACCTTGATTTTATTAAAACTGAAAAAAATCATACCTCATAAAAATAACTATAAAGTCATCATAAATAAAAATATTCCAGTTTATTCTGGTCTTGGAGGTGGAACAAGTAATGCCGCTTTTATAATTAAACATTTTACTAAAAAAAATCTCAACAACTCAGTTTTGAAAGTTTTTGAAAAAAAAATTGGTTCAGATTTAAAACTTTTTTCAAATGATCAGACTTTTCAAAAAAGCCTTAAAAAAATTAAAAAATATAAAAAAAGATTTAGTTTTTATTTTATTTTAGTTTATCCTTATCTTAAATGCTCAACACGAGAGGTTTATTCAGGAGTAAAAAAATTTAGCCCCCCTGCCGCTAAAGACCCCACATCAATTAAATCGAAAAATGAATTTATAAAATTTATTAAAAAAGAACAAAACGACCTGGAAAGAATCTCCTCTTTAAAATTTAATGTTTTAAGAAAGATTATAAATTTTATATCTGTTCAAAAGGGGTGTCTTTTTTCTAGAATGACAGGTTCAGGTTCAGTTTGTTTTGGTATGTTCGAAAATCAAAAATTAGCCATATCAGGATTAAAAATTATCAAAAAAAGGTTTCCAAGATATTGGTGTGTAATTACAAAAACTATTTAATTGTATAATTTTATGATATATCAAATCGATAACTTTGGGGCATAGCCAAGCGGTAAGGCAGTGGTTTTTGGTACCACCATCCTAGGTTCGAATCCTAGTGCCCCAGCCAAAAAATGAACAGATTATCTTCAAATAACTATTTTATTAAAAAAATTAAAAGAATTTTTTTTCCTTTTTACAATTCAACTGAAATAAAGAAATTGTTTGGGGCTTTAGAAAAAAATAAAGATAAAAACGAAAAAGTTTTAATGTTTGTTGGTGGATGTGTGAGAAACTTTTTAAACAACGAAAAAGTAGATGATATCGATCTTGCTACAACTTTAACTCCTAATGAAATTATAAAAAAACTAAAAAGTACTGATATAAAAGTAATTGAAACAGGAATTGAACATGGATCTCTTACCCTTCTGGTAAATGAGAGTAAATTTGAAATAACTACTCTAAGAGAAGATATCATTACAGATGGAAGGCATGCTAAAATTAATTTTACAAATGATTGGAAGCTAGACTCTGAAAGAAGAGATTTTACAATTAATGCGATTTATATGGATCAAAAAGGAAAAATTTTTGATCCTCAGTCAGGAGTAGAAGATCTTAAAAAAAAAATTGTAAAATTTATTGGAGACCCTGAAAAAAGAATAAAAGAGGATTACCTAAGAATCATTCGTTTTATAAGGTTTTCTCTAAAATACGATTCTTTAATACTAAACGACTCAGAAATTAATGCAATTAACTTAAATTTAGATGGTATTAAAAATTTATCAAAAGAAAGAATTTTGAATGAACTTTTAAAGATTGTTGATATCACTTCGTTTGACAATATTTTAAAGAATGAAAAACTTAAAAATATATTTTCAGTTATTTTCCCAGAGTTTAAATATTTTGACAGCTTAAAAAAACTAAAATTTATTCAAAATGATAAAACATTAGTTTTTGACAATAGTATTATTCTTGGGGTCCTTTTAATAGATGATACTGACAATCATGAATACTTTAGTCACAAATACAAAGTATCAAATAATTTAAAAAATGAATTAAATTTATTAGCTAAAAATTATTATAAATCTCTCTCAGATAGAAATTTTTTTAAAAAAAATATAAAAAAAAATATTTATTTCCTTGGAAAAAATTTGATGAAAAAAATTTTAATCTTTACTTTTTTAAAAAATAAAAAGTTCGATTATCCAGAGTTAACTAAATTATTAAAAGAAATTGAAAAAATACATGTCCCTAAATTTCCTTATAGTGGAAAATATTTGATAGAAAAAGGATTTTTAGAAGGAAAAAAAATTGGAATAGTTTTATCTGAAATAGAAAAACTTTGGGTAGAAAGTAATTTTCATTTAACAGACGAAAAGATAGCTCAAATAATTAAAAAAACTAAAAACTAAATATATTTTATATCTAAAATTTCAAAACTTTTTTCACCTGAAGGTGTTTTTACAGTTACCATTTCCCCTAAACTTTTACTAATCAAAGCTTTACCAATTGGTGATTTAAAATATATTAAATTTTTATTTACATCTGCTTCATCCTGTCCAACAATTCTAAATTCTTTAGATTTATTTGACTCTAAATCTTTAACTTTTACCGTTGATCCAAAAATAACACTTCCATTATTTTCGATTTTTGTTACATCAACTACATTTGCTCTTGCAATAATATCGTTAATAGCAATTACTCTACCTTCCAATTGAGCTTGTTGCTCTTTTGCAGCGTGGTACTCTGCATTTTCTTTTAAATCTCCATGTGATCTAGCCTCAGCTATAGCTGAAACAATTTGTGGTCTTTTGACATTTTTTAATTCACTCAGTTCATCTTTGAGTTTTTGGAGTCCTGAAACTGTAATTGGTTCTTTTTCCATTTTTATTTCCATTTAGGTTTAGGAGGTAAAGACATAAGTATCGACTTAACATTACCACCTGAATTTAATCCAAACTTAGTACCTCTATCGTATAAAAGATTAAACTCAACATACTTTCCTCTTTTAAATAATTGAAGTTCCTTATTTTTTTTTGTCCATTTAGAATTAATTTTATTTAATACCATACTCTTTGCAATGTCTATAAAAGTAATGCCAAGTTCCCTTACGAATTTGAAATTATTCTCCCATCTTTTTGTTTCATAGTCAAAAAACAAACCTCCAATTCCTCTTTGCTCTTCATGATGAGGCAAATAAAAATATTTATCACACCAATTTTTATATTTTTGATAGTTTTTTTTGTTATTTTTACAAATTTCTTTAAGTTTATTTTGAAATTTAATTTTTTCTTTAGAATCATCTAAACATGGTGTTGCATCTATTCCACCACCAAACCAATCTTTTGATGTTACAATAAATCTTGTATTAAAATGTAAAGCAGGAATTTTAGGATTTTTCATATGAGCTACTACTGAAGTTCCTGATGCCCAGTATTGATTATTATTCTCAGTGCCCAGAATTTTTGAAGCAAATTCTTTTTTGAATTTTCCTGAAACCGTAGATTGATTAACGCCGACCTTATCAAAAACTTCTCCATTTTGAAGGATAAAGGAATTTCCTCCCCCTTCATTTTGATTTTCTTTTTTCCAAGTTTGTTTGAAAAATTTTTTACTTTTTAATCCTTTTTTTTTAGAGGCTAAATTCTCCAAATTTTGAAACTGCCTACATATCTCTGATTGTAAAAAAATAAACCAGTTATTAGTAAGTTTTTTTTTAACTTCTAAGCTTATACTCATTTAAAATAATTATTTCTTTACCAATCAATTTTCAAGTGATAGTTAGGTAATGAATTTATATATAATTTTAATGTTAGAACTAACAAATATGTGTCATTCTGACCCTAGCAAATTTTATGAATTAGCATTATTAAATGTTGTTGTGGGCTTAGAATTAATTAATTGACCATGAATCAAAAACCTGAAAAAAAAAATAGAAGAGATTTTTTATATACGGCGAGCTATACTTTGGGCGCCGTAGGTTTAGGTGCTGCTATTTGGCCTTTTATAGATCAAATGAATCCCGACAAATCTGTGGAGGCTTTGGCTTCAACTGAAGTGAACATAAGTTCAGTTGAGCCTGGAAAATCAATTACAGTTCTTTGGAGAGGTAAACCAGTTTTTATTAAAAGAAGGACTCCAGAAGAAATAGCGGAAGCTAAAAAAGTTAAATTAGATGATTTAAAACATCCTGAAAGAGATGAAGATAGAGTAAAAAAAGAGGAATGGTTAGTAATGTTGGGAATATGTACACATCTTGGTTGCGTTCCTCTATCTAACAAAGGAGAATATAACGGTTGGTTTTGTCCTTGCCACGGTTCACACTACGATACCTCAGGAAGAATTAGAAAAGGACCAGCGCCTACAAACATGGAAGTTCCAAAGTATGAATTTGTGAACAGCAATACAATTAAGATAGGATAAAAATTTATGAGCGAACAAACTTACACTCCCTCTACTAAATTTGGAAAATGGTTCAACGACAGGCTTCCATTATTAACTTTAAGTGACCATTTAAAAAATTATCCTACACCAAAAAATCTTAATTATTGGTGGACTTTTGGAGGCATACTAACTTTTTGTTTAATTACTCAAATAGTAACAGGACTCGTTTTAGCCATGCACTATGTTGCTCATGCAGATATGGCATTTAAAAGTATTGAACATATTATGAGAGATGTAAACTATGGATGGTTGATAAGATATATCCATTCGAATGGAGCTTCTATGTTTTTTTTAGCAGTTTACATTCATATTTTCCGATCATTATTTTATGGCTCTTATAAATCACCAAGAGAAATGATTTGGATATTAGGTATGCTCATCTATATATTAATGATGGCAACAGCATTTATGGGATATGTTTTGCCATGGGGACAGATGAGTTTTTGGGGAGCAACTGTTATTACAAACTTATTTAGCGCTATTCCATTAGTAGGAGATAGTATTGTTACTTGGCTATGGGGAGGATATTCAGTAGACAATCCAACATTAACTAGATTTTTTAGTTTACACTATTTATTCCCTTTTATAATTCTTGGACTGGTAGTTTTGCATATATGGGCTCTTCATGTTCCAGGTAATAACAATCCAATTGGTATAGATATAAAAAAACCCTCAAAGGATACAGTTCCTTTTCATCCATATATAACGATCAAAGATCTTTTTGCTTTATTAATATTCATAATTATCTTTTCTGGATTTATTTTCTTTTCTCCAAACATTTTAGGACATCCTGATAATTATATTCCTGCAGATCCTCTAGTAACACCAACTCATATAGTTCCTGAGTGGTATTTATTACCTTTCTACGCAATTTTAAGATCTGTACCAGATAAATTAGGAGGAGTTATTTTGTTATTTGCGTCACTTTTCATTTTAATAGCATTACCGTGGTTAGATCAAAGCAAGGTTAGATCAGCAGTGTTTAGACCAATCTATAGAATTTTTTTCTGGTGTTTGATTATTGCAGTGTTAGCATTAGGCTATGTTGGTGCGATGCCTGCAGAGGGAATTTATCTATTAATTGCTAGAGTTGGTACTGCTTACTACTTTTTACATTTTTTAGTTATCTTACCTTTTTTAAGTAAAATCGAAAAAACCGAACCTTTGCCTTTGAGCATTTCAGAACCTGTAATGAGAGAGTAGTTTTGATGTTAAAAAAAAAAATTACATTAATTTTATTTATTTTGTTTATTTGCTCTCCGATAAGCCTCTCAGCAGCCGGTCCAAAAAATGAATTGCTTAAAGTTGATTGGAGTTTTAAAGGTATAGCAGGAAAATTTGACCGCTCTTCTCTTCAAAGAGGATACCAAGTCTACAAAGAAGTGTGTGCTTCTTGTCATTCTATGCAATATTTAAGTTATAGAAATTTAAATGAAGATGGGGGTCCAGAATTTTCTATAGAAGAAGTTAAAGCTATTGCAGCTGGCTTTGAAGTAACTGATGGGCCTAACGAAGATGGTGAAATGTTTACTAGGCCTGGAAGACCTTCAGATAAGTTTGTTTCACCCTATCCCAATTCAAATGCCGCTAGAGCTGCAAACGGTGGAGCTTATCCTCCAGACATGACAGTTCTAGTAAAGGCGAGAAAAGGTGGAGCTGACTATGTGTATTCGGTTCTTATGGGTTACACAGAACCACCTGAAGGCTTTAAGTTAGACGATGGTGTTTATTATAATAAATATATGGAGGGAAATAGAATTAGAATGTCCAACCCTTTAATGGAGGGATTAATAAGCTATTCAGACGGTACAGATGCTACTCAGGACCAAATGGCCAGAGATGTTACATCATTCTTGGCATGGGCAGCAGAACCTGAACTTGAAACAAGACATAAAACTGGAATGAAAGTTTTAATATATTTGATTATTTTAACTATTTTAGTTTACTTTAGTATGAAAAGACTTTGGTCACGGGTTGACACGGAAATATAATACATCTCCATCTTGAATAATATAATCTTTACCCTCGATCCTAAGCTTTCCATTTTCTTTGCACTTTTCTACGCTCCCATATTTTAAAAAGTCTTCGCATGATACTGCTTCGGCTCTAATAAAATTTTTTTCAAAATCTGTATGAATTACACCTGCAGCTTTTGGAGCTAAGGTGTTTTTTTTAACAGTCCAAGCTCTACTTTCTTCAGGTCCTGAGGTAAAAAAAGTGTCTAATTTAAGAAGGTCATATCCCTCTTTAATTAACTGATTTAGCCCTGTTTTTTTTAAGCCTATTTCTTTCATAAATTTTCCTCTCTCACTAATATCTAGGCTCATAATTTGATCTTCAATATCGGCACATATAGTTACAATTTTTTCACTAGAATATTTTAACTTGATATTTTCTGTATATTTGTTTCCAGAGCCTAAACTTTCTTCACCAACATTACAAACGATGATTTTTGGTTTAATACTTAACAATCCTAAACTAGATAAAAAACTTTTTTCAACTTCATCATTGATCACTTCATCTTTTCCTTGATTAAGAATATCAAGTCTTTTATTTAAAAAATTTATTTGTTTTTCGTTTAATGATTTTTTTTTATTTTTTTCAAGTTTTCTTTGGATGATGTCTATATCAGATAAAATAATTTCGGTTTTAATAATTTCTAAATCATTTACAGGATTAATTTCAGCATTCACATGAGTAATTTTATTTGACTCAAAACATCTTACTAAATGAACTATAGCATCAACTTCCCTTATGTGTGATAAGAATTTGTTACCTAAACCTTCCCCTTTGGAGGCGCCTTTAACTAATCCTGCTATATCAACAAAAGTAATATTTGTATAAATCTTTTTTTTTGATTTTGATAATTTTGTTAGGTCATCTAGCCTTTGATCAAAAATATCTACTACTCCAATATTTGGGTCAATTGTGCAAAAAGGGAAGTTCGCTGCTTCTGCTTTTTTTGAAGCTGTTAGAGCATTAAACAATGTTGATTTACCAACGTTAGGTAAACCAACAATTCCACATTTAAAACCCATTAAGCTTTTGATTAACTTGACTTGAAAATAAATCTATTTTTTTTTCTATTAATGTTGGTATTAATTCAACAATATTATTAGTGATCTGTTGAATTTTTTCTTCCTCATCTTCTTTAAAATCTTCAAGAACATGGTTATTTACTTTTTTTTTACTTTTAGGATGCCCTATACCTATTCTTACTCTAGAATAATCTTTACCAATAAATTTATCTATGGACTCAATACCATTATGTCCAGCACTACTTCCACCAAATTTTGCTTTTATTTTTCCAAAGTCAATGTCCATATCATCATGAAAAACAATCACATCTTTTGAATCGATTTTAAAATAGTCAATCAGTTCCTTTACTGCAGTTCCAGAGTTATTCATAAAGGTAAGAGGTTTAATTGCATAGATTTTTTTTGTTTGTATATCCCCAGTAGTGAGTAATCCTTTGAACTTTGGTTTTTGTTTTGAAAGCTTAAAATGTTGATTAATTGCATCTATAATTTTAAATCCAATATTATGTCTGTTATTTGTACTGTTAGAACCTGGATTACCTAAACCGACTAATAAAAGCATATTAACTATTTCTTTTCAGTTTGTTTTTTATCTGCAGGTGGTTTTGCAGCTTTTTTGTCTCCAGCTTGATCTTTTCCTTTTTCATCTTTTTTAGGAGCATCTGTTTTTTTAGCTGCGTCCCCATCTTTTGCTGGAGCTGTATCGGTTGAGCCTTCAGTTGCCGGAACCTCTCCTTCTGCTCCTTCTACTGCTTCCGTTTCGGCAGGTTTTTCTGGCTCTTTAACAATTGTTGGTGCTGCTATAGTTGCTATTACAAAATCTCTGTCAGTGATTGTTGGAATTACATTTTCAGGAAGTTTTACCGAAGATATTTTTATACTTGCACCAATATCTAAACCATTGAGATCGAGAGTTATATCTTCTGGAATTTTATCTGCTGGACAATTCAATTCAACTTTTCTTCTAACTATATTTAAAACTCCACCTCTTTTTAAACCAGGAGACTCACTTTGATTTTTAAATTTAACAGGTATTTCTATTTTAATATTAGACCCAGAGACTACTCTCATGAAATCTATGTGAATTGGTTCATCAGAAACTACATTATAAGCAACATCTCTTGGCAAAACTTTTTGTTTTTTTCCATCAATATCCAATTCAATGACTTTAGATAAAAAGGAATCTGAATTTAAAATTTCTTTAACTGATTTTTTTTCAACTGAAATTTTAGCATTTTCATCTTTTCCACCATATAAGATACCTGGTATTAAGCCTTTTTCTCTCAGCTTATTTATTTGCCCAGTTGAAGTGCTATTTCTTTTTGTAGCTTTTAAATTACTCATTTTATTATTTGGATGTGCTATTTAACTCAACTTCAAAAATAAAACAAGTATTAATTGAACAAATCTGATACTGAAGTCGAGTTAGAAATTCTTTTTATTGCTTCTGCCATAAGGGAAGAGATAGATAATACCTCGATTTTATTGTTATTTTTTATTTTTTTAGAGTTATCTATTGAGTCAGTTATTATTAATTTTTTTACTTTTGATTTTTTGATTTTATCAGCGGCATCGTTGCTTAAAACAGCATGAGTAATAAATACATAAACATCTAATGCTCCATTTTCTTTAAGCGCTTTAGCAGCACTCACAATAGTTCCTCCGCTGTCTATGATATCATCGACTATTAAGCATACCTTTCCTTTGACATCTCCAACTATATTCATAACCTGAGCCTTCCCTGGTTTTGGTCTTCTCTTGTCGATAATAGCTAAATCCGCTTTTAGCTTTGTAGCTAAACCTCTTGCCCTTTGCACCCCACCAACATCTGGTGATACACAAATTAAATTTTTATTTTTCCATTTTTTTTTGATGTATCTAGCAAACAGAGGTGTAGTAAATAAATTATCAACTGGAATATCAAAAAAACCTTGAATTTGTCCAGCATGAAGATCTACAGTCACAACTCTGTTAGCCCCAGCATTTGCAATTAAATTTGAAACTACTTTAGCTGATATAGAAGTCCTTGGAGCAACCTTTCTATCTTGTCTTGCATAACCAAAATATGGAATTACAGCTGTTATGTTCTTTGCTGATGATCTTCTGAGAGCATCAATCACCAACAACAATTCCATTAAATTATCGTTTGCAGGTGTTGAAGTAGATTGTATTACAAAAACACTGTTACCTCTTATATTTTCATTTATTTCAACGTAGATTTCTCCGTCTGAAAATCTTTTAATATTCGTATTTACCAACTTTAATCTCAGTTGCTTTGAGATATCCTTACTAAGCTTTTGGTTGCTTGTTCCAGATAAAATTTTCATGAAAACAATTCAGTTATACAGTTATTTAATTGAATTTTCAAACAAATTAATTTTAAATCAAACATATAGTTGAAATACATCTCCCATAATCTGTTTCACCTAACTTTTTTGATCTTCTATAACTAAAGAAATTATCATCATCTTTAAAAGTATCAATATTTATATTTTCAATATTTTTAATACCGTTAATTATTAATCTATTATTAACATATCCTCTTATATCAAATAAAAATTTATTTTTTTCTTTTTTTGAAAAAAAAATCTTATTTTTTTCAGACTCATTTAAAAAATTTTGATGAAATTCCATTCCAACCTCATAACTTGCTTTACCTATACAAGGACCGACTATTGCTACAATTTTATTATCTGAATTTATTTCTTTAAATTTTGAGAGTGTATTTTCAATTATTCCAGAGATTGAACCTTTCCATCCGGCATGAATAGAACTTATTATCTGATTTTTTTCATCATATAGAATTATTGGAACACAGTCTGCAGTCAAAACTCCTAAAGCAATACCTTTTAATTTTGTAATTAAAGCATCAGAATTAAATTTTTTTTGTCGTTTGTTTTCATCATTAACTACAATTACTTTGTTACTATGAGTTTGATTCATAAAAATTAAATTATCATTTTTTAAATCCATTTTTTTTATAACTAATCCCAAATTCTTTTTAATATTTATTTTGTCATCATTAGATCCAGGCCCGCAATTAAGACTTTTATAAATTCCTTTAGAAAATCCGTTTTTTCTTGAAAAAAAACAATGTTTTATATTTTCGTATTTACTTAATTTTTTTGAAAAAAACATTAATTAAATCCTAAAAAAAATTTTTTTTTACTTTTGTAAGCAAAGATTACCTTAAATAACTCTCCCATCTGACTGGGGTCTAAAAGTCTATGAAGCCTGAAGTATAAATCAGATTTTTCTTTAAAAGACATTTTTCTACTTATAATTTTAGCTCGGTCTAAAATTCCTATTCTTTTTAAAAAAAAGCTTTGTGACACAATTTTATTTAAGGTTAAATTATTATTTGATAAGTATTCCTTTAATAATTTAAAATTTACTAAAGAGGTAATATCAGAGTTACCAATATTATTAAAAACATAGTTTTTTTTGTGAGCTTTTATAGATTGTAAAGTGCTTATATTTTTGGGTTTCATAAAACCGTAATCAATCAAAAGCAAACCACCTTTATGTCTGTTAATTTTTTTTGTAACTTCACTTAATTCTTCAAAACCCAATTTTGGATATTCTACTATTCCATTGTTTTTTAAAAGTTTGTATTTTTTTAACTCACGAATAATTTTATTAGATGCTTTTCTCAAAACTGTTTTTATTGGGAAATTATCTCTTAGTTTTAAATATTTTTCATAGATCTTATTATTTTTTTTTTCAAACTGTTTTATTGGTATTGAGTCAAAAAATTCATTTCCTAAGAAAAGAATTGGCCCATCTTTAATTTTTTTAAAGTTATCTATCCAACAAACATTTTTTTTATCTAGGTTATTTTTTTGAATATTTTTTAAAAGTTTACTTTTTTCATATAAAAAAATATTTACTGATTTATAAAAATTTGGAAATTTTTTAAAAGTTTTAATTAATATATTACACAATTTTCCATCTCCAGGTCCCAATTCAACAATATTAAATTTTTTTGGTCTACCTAGACTTTCCCAAAAACTTATTGTCCAAATCGCAATCATTTCGCTAAATAAAAAAGATATTCCTGGAGCAGTTATAAAATCTCCTGATTTCCCAAATGGATTTTTGGTCGAGTAGTAACCTGAATGATTATTATAAAGAGTGTATTCTATGAACGTATCAATTGGTAAAACTTTAGTTTCACTCATGTTACGATATCCTTTTCATTTCCATTTGTTAATTTTATCAGTTCATTATAACTTATTTTGAATACACAATCTGGATGACCCGCAGCACCGTATATATAATTAAATCTTCTCAAATATTTATCAATTAATATATTTAATTTTTTTAAATGGGCTACTGGAGCCACTCCACCAATAGAAAATCCAGTATTTTTTTTGACTTCATCGGCATTTGCCATGGAAATATCATTTTTTTTTAAAATCTTTTTCAATTTATTTAAAGAGCATCTTTTATCACCAGAAACTAAACAAATCACAAAGTCATCATTGGTTTTAAAAACCAAACTTTTTATTATAGCGCCTAACTCACAGCCAAGTGATTTTGAGGCATCCTTAGCTGTTCTAGCTGTATTATTTAAAACCATTATTTTTAATTTTGGATCAAACTTTTTAATGAATTGATCAACCCTTTGGACAGGTTCATTGTTAAGAATTTCATTCATCCTGATTCTTTATTTTTAATAAAATTAAAGTTCCAGCTATTATCATAAAAAAACTTAAAACTGTTCCAAGGCTAAACAGATCAAACAGGTAGCCTATATGTGCATCAGGTTCTCTAAAATTTTCTGCGAAGATTCTAAATAAACCATATAGAATTAAAAAGAAACTTGAACAATAACCTGTTTTTGTTTTTTTGTTGTATATTAAGATGATCAGAATTAAAAAAAGTACAATTCCTTCTAGAAATGCTTCGTATAACTGAGAAGGGTGTCTTGGTAAATTATCTATAGTAGGAAAAATAACAGACCATCCTATATTCGTAGTAGTTCCATACAGTTCTGAATTTATGAAATTTGCGATTCTCCCAAAAAATAAACCTATTGGTGCTACGCATGCTATTACATCTAAAAAAAGAAAAGTTTGGAGTCTTTTATTTTTTGAAAAAAAATATGTTCCTAAAACAACTCCTAAAAGAGCCCCGTGAAAAGACATTCCTCCTTCCCATATTTTGAAAATATCAATCGGATTTTTTAAGTAATAAGTGAAATTGTAAAATACCACATATCCCATTCTCCCTCCAATGATTAAAGAAATAATTATATAAGAGACCAAGTCATCAAAACTTTGAAGATCTAACGAAATATTTTGAGATTTCGTTCTAAATTCAAGAATTTTTTTACCTAGCCACCAACCAATTAAAATTCCAAAAATATAAGCCAAAGAATACCATCTTATTTCAATGAACTCTAAGTCTATTAGAATCGGGTTGAGGTTATGAATATACATGTGGGGTCTTATAACATAATTGATATTATTTTTCTTATCAACTAAGATTAATTATGGATAAGTCAGAAAAAATATTAAAAGTCATATCAGATTTCATCGAAAATGGCCTTTTAACATCTCAGGATGTTAAGAAACAATTGTTAACTAATCTTAAATTTAAAAAAGAAGATTTAGTTGATAAATTAGAATTAGTACAAAAAGAAGAGTTTGAAGTTTTAAAAAAAATCGTTGAAAAACAAACAAAAGAAATAAATAAATTGAAAAGAAAAAAGTCAAAAAGGTAGAGATACTTTAACCTGAAGGCCTTTATATTTACTTTCTGATAGATTTATACTTCCACCATGAGAATTAATAATATCTTCTGAAATTGATAGACCCAAACCTACGCCAGACTTATTAAGACTTCTGCTTTTATCTAGTCTGTAAAAAGGTTTAAAAACATTGCGGTATTCTTCTCTTGGAATCCCTGGACCATCATCTTCTATTGAAACAACAAATCTATTAGCTGTTTTGTTAAGCTCTATATAAACTTTTTTTCCATAAGATAATCCATTTTGAATTAAATTATTAAAACATCTCTTGAGAGCTTTCCTCCTTGCTATTAATCTAGTTTCCTCGGAAACTTTGAGTATAATATTTTTATTGTTAGACTCTTCAATAATTTCATTAAAAAATTCATTACAATTTATGGTAACAGATTTTTCGTGTGCTTGAGTTTTAGCAAATTGAAGATAATCATCGAGCATTTTTTCCATCTCATCAATATCTTTAGACATTTGTTTAGATATTTCTTTTTGGCTTAACATGGCTAACTGAAGTTTTAATCTTGTAAGTGGAGTTCTAAGGTCGTGGCTTATACCTGATAGCATTTCAGATCTTTGATTTAAGTGTCTATTAATACGTTTTGCCATCCTATCAAATTCATAAGCTGCTTTTCTAATTTCCGATGCACCTGAAGGTCTAAACTCGTTAACATAATCACCTTTGCCAAATTTTTCTGCTGCTTTAGATAAATTAACTATAGGTCTTGTCTGATTTTTTAAAAATATAATTGCAATAAATATAAGGAGCAAAGAAGGAACTGTTGTCCAAAGTATAAATAATCTTACAGATGATGTTGCGATCTTGTCTCTAGGAAAAAAAAATTGAATAACTTTGTTTTTAGATTTTATTTTTATTTCAACTACTTCTTTATATTTAGTTGTATCAAACCAATAATTATGATTTCCAAAAGCAGATTTAAGTTCCCTTCTTAAAGATCTATCCATTGGGCTAAATTTCCTTTCAGTCTCGATTACAGGTAAACTTTCTTTTTTTATGTTGATTACAAAATCAAAATTTTTCTTATAACTATCTGTTAAAAAATCTATTTGTTCTTGACTATTATAAGCATCAACTAAAGTTTTCAGTTCACCAACCAAAGATCTAGTCATTCCTTTGTTAGCTTTTATCCATATGCTGTCAAAAAAAACTATAGTAATTATTAATTGTAAAATAATTATAGGTGCAGCTACAATTATTAAAGATCTATAAAATAAACGCTTAGGTAGAATTATTTTTAAGAATCTATTCAATCCAGAGAACATATCCTGAGCCTCTTATTGTTTGTAAATATTTTGGATTCTTTGGATCTATTTCAATTTTTTGTCTTAATCTTGTTATCATTACATCTATCGATCTTTCTTGAGATATGTTTGAAATTTGTCCTATTTGTACTCTAGTATATGTTTTACCTGGATTAGACAACATTTCAATTAAAACTTTTTTCTCAGCTGAGTTTATTTTGTTAGTTTTATCGTTTAATTGAATAGACATTTTGTTTAAATCTACTTTTGCCTTTCCGATTTTAGTGATCTTATTAATATTAATTTTTTTATTTTTGGAAACAATATTTTTAATTCTTAACAACAGTTCTTTTGGCTCAAAGGGTTTTCCCAAGTAGTCATCTGCACCTAATTCTAACCCTTTTATTCTATTTTCTACTTCACCTTTTGCAGTTAACATTATGATTGGTACACTAAATTTTTTTTTGATTTCTTTTGCTAGATCAAAACCACTTTGACCTGGCATCATTACATCTAAAACAATTATATCAAAAATAAATTGATTAAGCTTTATTTTAGCTTTTTCTGCATCTGGTGAAGTAGATACTATAAAACTATTATCTTGAAGATATTTTTTAATCAGCTCCCTTATTCTGTCATCATCATCTACTACTAGTATGTGTATATTATTTTTTTTCATTAATTATTTTATTTAAAACCTCTTTAAATTTAATTACCGAGTCGGGTTCAGAATTCTTTAATGCATTAAATATTCTTTTCTTTTGTGATTCGTACACTTTATCAAAAAAAATTCTTCCATCTTTATCCAAAGATAAATTTTTTTTTCTTGTGTCAGTATCGTCTTTAATTTGTTTAATCATTTTTGATTTTATTAAATCTCTTAAAACTCTATTTAAACTTTGTTTGGTAATTTTAAGCTTAAACATTAATTCACTAGGGTTTATTCCAGGATTTCTTTCAATTAAATTTATTGCCCTCAGGTGAGCTGGCCCAAAAAACTTTTTTGCTAGTATTTCTTTTGGGTCGGAAAATGTTTCTCTATAAGCATAAAAAAGCAGTTGAATAAAATCCTTTATTTGATCATCTTTAAGATAAAGTAGTTCTTTCATAATTGGTAAGTTATATTGACTTATTCTATTAAGAAATATACTTTTTTGTAACTAAAAAATTGTTTAATTTAAATTATTATGGAATCAATACCTTACGACAAAAGATCAGGCAAATTGTGGTTTAACGGAGACGCAGTTGACTGGTCAGATGCAAAAATTCATGTTTTAAATCATGGACTTCATTATGCTAGCTGTGTTTTTGAGGGGGAAAGAGTTTATGATGGAGAAATATTTAAATTAGAAGAACACACAGAAAGATTATTCTACTCAGCAAAAAGAATGGGAATTAAAATTCCTTTTAATCAAAAACAAATTAATGAAGCTTGCAAAAATATTGTAAATATTCAAAAAGTAAAAAATGGCTATGTCAGACCGGTTGTCTGGCGTGGAAGTGAGATGATGGCAATATCAGCACAGAAAAATAAAATTCATGTAGCAATAGCAACTTGGGAATGGGGTTCGTATTTTGATCCAAAATTAAAACTTGAGGGCATTAAATTAAATATATCTTCTTGGAGAAGACCCTCACCGGACTCAATTCCTTGGGACACCAAAGCAGCTGGGCTTTATATGATCTGCACATTGTCAAAACATGAAGCTGAAAGCAAAGGATATACTGACTCCTTAATGCTCGATCACGAAGGCAATATTGCCGAAGCAACTGGAGCAAATATTTTTTTTAAAGATAAAAATAATGAAGTTCACACACCAATACCAGATTCTTTTTTAGACGGAATAACAAGACGAGCCGTGATTGATATAGCTAAGAAAAAAGGAATTAAAGTGATTGAGAGAAAAATTGACCCCGATGAAATAAAAAATTTTGTTGGATGTTTTTTAACTGGAACAGCCGCCGAAGTTACTCCAGTTTCTCAAATTCAAGATTATAAATTTAAGGTTTGCGATATAATTAAAAGTTTATCAGAAAGTTACCAAGCTTTAGTAAGAAAAAAAACTGCAGCTTAATTTTTGTTATCTTCATTTATTGCATGATCAATGCTTTTAACCAAATAGTCATAACCAGTATAAAGAGTTAAAAAAGCAGAAAACCATAATAATATAATTCCGATAACTTGAGCGTTATAGTCCTGAAAATTAATAATTTTATTACCACTTTCACCAGTTAAAAGAATAGAGATCGCAGACATCTGTAAAAATGTTTTTAATTTAGTTAGACCAGTTACTGGCATTTTTATACTTACTTTTGCCAAAAACTCTCTAAGACCCGAAATAAGAATTTCCCTTGTTAATATTATAATCGCTGCGATTACTTCATAATTTTTAATTGTCCCATTCATTACCAATAAAATAAGTGCCGCTGCAACTAATATTTTATCAGCAACAGGATCTAGCATCTCACCAAGCTTTGACTCTTCTTTTAAAAACCTTGCTAGCAGTCCATCCAGGTAGTCAGTAAAACTTGCAATAACAAAAAGTGAAAAAGGTATTATATCTCCATAAAATCCAGGTAAGAAAAATGAAAATACAAAAAACGGTACTATAATGATTCTTCCTATTGTTAATAAGTTTGGTATTTTATTTTTCATTTATTCGTGAAAATAATTATATATTTTCTTTGCTATACTGTCTTCTATTCCTTCAACAGATTTTAAGTCATCAAAACTAGCTGATTCCACAGCACGAGCAGAACCAAAATGATTTAACAGAGCTCTTTTTCTTTGACGACCAATTCCTTGAATTTGATCGAGTAAGGATTTACTCAAATTTTTCTTTCTTTTTGCTCTATGAGTGCTTATAGCAAA
>MDTB01155080.1_pt1 | contig 27686 bp, 22 predicted proteins | sample 811161 | NCBI WGS metagenome assembly MDTB01 (sample SAMN05326650, study PRJNA326480) | marine metagenome | isolation source: seawater | place: Mediterranean Sea | collected 2009
AGCGTTTGTGCAATAGGTAATCAGTTTGGTCTCGGCTTGTCAGTTTCATGTGGAGTGATTTCTGCTTTAAATAGGACAGGTGTTGGGTTTAATCCAATTGAGGATTTTATTCAAACTGATACAGTGGTTAATCCCGGTGCGTCAGGAGGTGCTCTAATTAATAATAATGGGCAACTTGTAGGATTGATATCCGCTATTTTTACAAAGGGAAGTGATTCTAATATTGGGGTAAACTTTGCCACATCAATTGATATGGTCTTTCGGGTTGCGATGGACTTAAAGGAATTTGGATATGTAAAGCGTGGGAAGTCTGGTCTTCGAGTGACTGCATTGAGTAAGGAGAAGCGGTATAATTCCAACGGAGTAATTATTAACTATATTAAGAAGGGTGGAGCAGCCTTTAAAGCTGGATTACAAGAAGGCGACATAATTACAAAAATTGGAAATCGTTTGATAATAAAACCAACAGATGTTTCAAGCGCATTCCACAAATATAAGCCTCTTCAATCTATTACTATTCAATATGTAAGCAAAAAAAAACGCTTAAGTACGAATATTCGCCTTTTACCTTAATCTACGGAGATTAAGCGATGACGCCGTCTCCAATTAACTTCTCAATTTGAGACTCTGTATATCCAATTTTTTTTAAAATATGGCGCGTGTGCTGGCCATAAGTTGGTGCCGCAGTCCGAATAGATGCTGGTGTCTCTGAAAATTTAATTGGACAACCGAGTGTTGAAATAGTACCTAGCTTTTCGTGAACTGATGAAATAATCATCTCTCGGTCTATGACGTGAGGATCTTTATGCATTTGATTGATATTTAAAACAGGGCCAGCGGGCACACCTAAAGTTTGTAATTTTTTTAGCCACACTTTTTGTGTTTTTTGAACAAGGATTTTGCTTAGTATTTCGTTTAATTCAACTAAATTATTCATTCTAGCCGTGTTATTCGTGAACCGAGCATCCTTTGCAAGGCTCTGACAGTTAAGCGCTCTGGTAAGTTTTAGCCAATTTTTTTGATTTGCGGCACCTATAGTTATCCAACCATCCTTTGTTTTGTATGCTTGGTAAGGAGCATTCAATGGGTGCGCTGAACCCATAGGTTCGGGAGCAATGCCTGTTGCTAATGCAATAGCAGATTGCCAATAAGTTTGTATAATTCCTGCCTCAAAAAGAGAAGTATCAACTCGCTGGCCTTCACCAGTTTTTATTTGATTGACATAGGCTGCTAAAGCTCCCATTGCGGCAAGGATCCCACTAGTAATATCCGTAATAGGAGCACCTGACTTGACTAAAGGTTTCCCCGGCCCCTCACCCGTAATACTCATTAGGCCACTCATACCTTGGGCTATTAAGTCAAACCCGGGACGATCTTTGTAAGGGCCAGTGCGCCCAAAACCAGAAATTTCGCAATAAATTAATTTTGGGTTAGTTTTCTTCAAAAGTTTATAATCGAGACCTAATTTTTCCATCGTTCCAGCACGGTAATTCTCAATTAGAATGTTAGATTGATCAATAAGAGACCGGACAATTCTGTTTCCCTCAGGCTTTTTTATGTTGACGGCAATTCCCTTTTTATTTCTATTAATCATCATGAAGGCGGCGGACTCTCCATTAATTTCAGGTGGAATAAAGGCACGAGCATCATCTCCGTATGGCAGTTTTTCAACCTTTATAACATCTGCACCAAGATCTGCGAGCATCATGCCGCAGACAGGACCGGCCATTATATGAGCCAGCTCTATTACCTTTACGCCACTAAGCGGTCCGTTAGATTTTTTATACATCGGGAGTTTCCTGTTATAGGGTTAAATTCATTTTAATGCGTAGGAATTTTAATATGACCGTGCTAAAATTTAAAAAGTCAACCTAGGATGTTTTTGTGTCAGCCAAGTATTCCATTGCCTTTTGTGCTCCACCTTTTTGATGGGTTACTTTACCAATTGAAAAACCCATCTCAACTCCCGCTAAGGTCCCCAGTAGCGTCAATTCATTTAAATCTCCCAGATGCCCAATTCTTAAGACCTTCCCTTTAACTTTACCTAAGCCAGTGCCAAGTGACATATTAAAATTATCAAGTATTATTTTTCTTACAGAGTCTGCGTCGGAATTTTTTGGAAGTAAAACAGCTGTCAAAGAGTTGGAGTATTCTTTTGGATTTTTGCATAGAATTTCCGTACCCCAACTTCTTACGGCGATTCGGGTTGCCTCAGCCAAACGATTATGGCGAGCAAACACCTTTTCCAAAGTTTCTTCGAGAAGCATATCTAGTGATACCCTTAATCCATATATCAGATTGGTTGCTGGCGTGTAGGGAAAATATCCACTTTTATTATCATCAAGCATAGAGTTCCAATCCCAATATGACCGGTTAAGATGATTGTTTTTGGAGGCGGATATTGCTTTATTACTTACAGCATTGAAACTGAGTCCAGGAGGTAGCATTAAACCTTTCTGAGAGCCACTAATCGTAACATCCACTCCCCATTCACTATGTTTGTAATCTATAGAGGCTAAGCTGGAAATAGTGTCAACCATTAGGAGGGCAGGGTGATTTACCTTATCAATGGCATGACGGACTTTTTGTATGTCGGATGTTACACCCGTAGAAGTCTCATTATGAACAATACATACAGCTTTGATTTCATGTGACTTATCAAGATGCAATTTTTCCTCTATTTGTGCGGCTTGAACACCGTTCCGCCAGTCCCCTGGAATGGTCTCAGGCTTGAGCCCAATTTCGGATGCCAGCTGATGCCATAGAGATGAAAAATGTCCTGTCTCAGGCATCAAAACTTTATCATTAACCGAGAGTGTATTAACTAACGCTGCTTCCCATGCCCCGGTTCCTGAAGCGGGAAACATGATTACAGGGTCAGATGTTTGAAAAACCTTTTTAAGGTCTTCCAAAACAGATTTACCCAATAAGCCGAATTCAGGTCCACGGTGATCAATTGTAGGGGAATTAATAGCACGTAGAATTTGATCTGGTACGTTACTTGGCCCTGGTATTTGCAAGAAGTGTCTACCGCTTTTAACTGCCATTAGAATAATTACCTCTCAATTAAAATTAATTATAAATTCAAATATTAATATTATGAATTTGATTCTTCAATATTTTTGTATAATAAAAGCTTAAAAAACGAGTGTTTTTTGTTTTACGAAAATTATATACTGGTAATATTGAATTATGAATTCATTATGATACTATAATAAAAATTATCGATAAAGAAAGTTTGAAAATGGAAACTCCCTTTCATGTTCGCGGTAAATTTAAAGGCGCTATTGGTGACAGCGCGTTAGCCACAAAATTCGCGCGTAATCTCAGAGGCGATGTGTTGTTTGACCCATTCAGTAGGGGTAGATACTCGACAGACGCATCAATTTACCAAATTGAGCCTATTGGCGTAGTAATTCCACAAAATAATTCAGATTTATTCGTGGCATTAGAAATTGCGAGAAATGAGGGGCTTCCGGTTCTTCCAAGAGGAGGAGGAACATCGCAGTGTGGCCAAACAGTTGGAGAGGCAATTATCATAGATACATCAAAGCATCTTAATAATTTAATATCGCTTGATGTGAAGAAACAAATAGCTTGGGTTGAACCTGGCCTCGTTCTTGATAAATTGAACGCTATTTTGAAACCTTATGGACTATGGTTTCCTGTTGATGTGTCAACTGGTAATCGGGCTACAATTGGTGGGATGGCAGGAAATAATAGTTGCGGATCCCGCTCCATTCATTACGGCACTATGAGAGATAATGTTCAATCGATAGAGGTGGTTTTGGCTGATGGAAGAAAAATGACTTTTGGAGCGATTGCAACAAATCAAGATTTAGGTTCCCTAAATGAGGATGAGGTTGTTCTAATTGAGACATTGTTACAAATAGGAAAGCGCGAAAAAACGACGATTAATGATCGGTTTCCTGATCTAATGCGGCGTGTGGGGGGATACAATATTGATGCGCTTTTGCCCGACGGGGTGCCAATAAGCGCTTGGAACAAGTCGACATTGTTTGAACCAGCACGTTACCCAAACTTAGCCCATCTTCTTGTCGGGTCCGAGGGCACGCTTGGGTTCTCATCTCGAATAGAGTTAAAACTCAAACCAATTCCTAATCAAAAAGTATTGGGTGTATGTCATTTTCCATCTTTTTATAAAGCAATGGCTTCAACAAAAAAAATCGTCGAATTAGAGCCGTCAGCAGTTGAGTTAGTAGATAATACGATGATTCAATTAGCAAGAGCTGTCCCTTTATTTAAAAAGACAGTCGATGCTTTTGTAAAAGGTGACCCTGATGCTCTTTTATTGGTAGAATTTTCAGATAAGGGAAAAAAAGAACAACTTGAAAAGCTTGAAAACCTTAATGAGGTTATGACGAATCTAGGTTTTGAAAACTCTGTGATAAATGCAATTGCGCCAAGTTTTCAAAAAGAAATTTGGGATGTTAGAAAATCCGGGCTCAATATAATGATGTCAATGAAGGGTGATGGCAAACCAATCTCTTTTATTGAAGATTGTGCAGTTCGGCTTGAGGATTTGGCAGAATATACGGCACGACTGACAGAAATTTTTCATAAAAATAATACTGAAGGGACTTGGTATGCACATGCATCCGTTGGATGTTTGCACGTTAGGCCAATTATAAATTTAAAAAAAGATGTTGGGCGGAAACAGATGCGGGATATCGTTGATTCTGCCCTTGAGTTGGTTCATGAATACAAGGGTTCCCATTCAGGAGAACATGGAGATGGTCTAGTTCGATCTGAGTTCCATGAAAGAATGTTTGGGTCTAAGATGGTTGAGATATTTAATAATGTCAAAACGACATTAGATCCTGAGTTTAGAATGAATCCTGGCAAAATAGTTAATCCACCAAAAATGGATGATCCAAGCCTGTTTCGTTTTAAGCCAAATTATTCTGGGATCGATCTTGAATCTGGTCTTGATTGGAGTGAATGGGGAGGTTTTATAAATGCGACGGAAATGTGCAACAATAATGGGGCATGTCGCAAAATGAAATCAGGTACAATGTGTCCTTCATTTCGGGCTACAAAAAATGAACGCGATGTCACGCGAGGTAGGTCGAATAGTTTAAGGTTAGCGTTGTCAGGTCAATTAGGAAAAGATGCTCTGACATCGAGGGAAATGTGGGATACCATGCAGTTATGCGTTAGTTGTAAAGGTTGTAAGCGAGAGTGTCCAACTGGTATTGATATGGCAAAGATGAAAATCGAGTTTTTGCATCAATATTATAAAAAAAACAGGCGACGTTTCTTTGATATATTAATTTCTTTTTTGCCATATTACGCACCATTTATTTCTTATTTAAGGTGGCTCCCAAACATTTATTCGAAAATTTGGGGTATGTCAGAAATGATAGAAATAATTATTGGCATCAGCGCAAAGCGTAAACTGCCAGTCTGGAATAAGCCATTTTCTATAAATAATATTGAACAAAAACTTCCCTTTAAAATTAATCCAAGGAAAGTTGTTCTCATAGCGGATACTTTTAGCATTTATTTTGAGCCAGAAAACTTAGTATCAGCAGTTAGAGTTTTGAATGCCGTTGGATACAGTGTCCATATTGCTCAAGCAAGTGATGGTAGTCGACCACTATGTTGTGGAAGAACATTTTTGCACAGTGGCGATTTAAAGAGGGCGAGAAGAGAAGCAACACGTATGTTAGAATCCCTGTTACCATTTGTAGATAAGGGTATACCAATCATTGGATTAGAGCCTTCTTGTCTTCTAACTTTACGCGATGAAACAAAAAGTTTAGTACCAGGAAAACACGCTGAAATTATTGCTTCAAAAGCATTACTTCTTGAGGAGTTTTTAGCTCAAGAAGTTAAATCTGATGCATTTCGATCTAAGTTGGCTGAAATGCCTGGTAAAACAGCACTTTTACATGGGCATTGTCATCAAAAAGCTTTCTCAGTCATGGACTCTGTTGAGACAGTGCTCCGCGCAATTCCAGGTTTAGATGTCAAAATTATTGAGAGTGGTTGCTGTGGAATGGCAGGGGCGTTTGGTTATGAGAAAAATCATCAATCGGTATCTTTTGCAATGGGAGAGGCCAGCCTGTTCCCCGCGATACGAAAGGCGGACAAAAATTCTATTATTGTTGCTGATGGTACTAGTTGTCGGCACCAAATATTTGACGGGACCGGTAGTAAAGCTAAGCATGTTGTTAAAGTTCTAGATGAGGCATTAATAGGTTGAGAAATGTTTCTTTCAAATAACATATTGGAAAATTCTGATGTTTTAAGAAGAACTACATTGCATGAGGAAACCGCCAACCGATTGCGCCAGATGATTTATTCTGGGGAATTAATTGATGGCAGTAAAGTTCCAGAAAAAATGCTTTGTGACCGGTTTGGTATTTCGCGAACTCCATTACGCGAGGCACTGAAGGTATTGGCAAATGAGGGGTTAATTGAACTTTTACCAAATCGTGGAGCTAGAATTTCCAAACTGTTGCCGTCAGATATTGATGAAGTATTTCCAGTTATGGCCTCTCTTGAGAGTTTAGCTGGTGAATTAGCAGGAAAAAATATTACAGATATCCAGCTTGCTGAAATACGTTCATACCATTATCAAATGGCCTTGCATCATTCCCGATATGAGCGGTCTGAATATTTTTCTTTGAATCAGAAAATCCATGAATGTATCATGATAGCAGCGGGCAATCAAGCGCTGTTACAAGTATATAAAGGGTTGTCTGGTCGTATTGGTCGGGCTAGGTATATTGCGAATATCCCTCAAGATAGATGGAATGAGGCCATGAAAGAGCATGACGAGATACTTCTGGCGTTAGAGCGTCGAGATGGTCCCAAATTAGGAATACTGCTCAAATCACATTTGATGAAAAAAAGTGAGACGATTAAAATTGCTATTCAGGAGAATTGAGTAATATTTTTTATCGTCAATGTGGCGTCTCATTGGTTTTATAAGTAATTATTGTTTTTGTATTTATTTGATGCTGTAGCCCAAAGCGTTGAGAAATCATTATTTGGATATGGTTTAATTGGGGTGTTATTCTTTTCTTGATCAAATGAAAAATGATCTCTAAAATCTTTAGATTATGAAATAAAAATTAATGGGTCAGTAATTTCATTTGTTGCCCTAGATTACCCTCATCTCGACATATAAACAAAATTTTTGATGATTTATCTTAATCTCTCAGGACGCCTCCAGTTCGACGATTCACATTTTGCACAATTGAGTTGGAAATCCCGTCAATTTCTTTGTCGGTAAGGGTTTTGGCTTTAGGCTGCAAAGTGACATTAATAGCAATTGATTTCTTCCCTCCCACAATTGAGCCCCCTGCAAAAACATCAAACAACCGCACCTGACTTATAAGATTTTTATCACTTTCTTTTGCCGCAAATATTATATCACTTGCATTTACTTCTTGCTTAACAATAAAACAAAAATCTCTATCTACTTTATGAAATTGCGGTAGTTCTAAATGAGGCTTGGTTGCTGATTTTTCTGTCTTGGGTAATGGAATGTTGCCAATGAACAATTCAAAAGCACTGATTGGGCCAACAGCATTTATTTTCTGTAATACTTTCGGATTAATTTCACCAAAAAACCCAAGAATATTTTTTGGCCCCAATTGTATCACGCCAGATTTTCCAGGATGATACCAAGAAGGCGCCCCCTTACGAACTTGGAGCTGCTCGGTCTTCCCCCATACTTCTCTCAGAACATTTAATATATCTGCTTTTGCATCGTATGCATCAACTTGCCTTCGAGGTTCTAACCAATGTCTTTCGCCTATAGTTCCCGCCCTTAATCCAGACGCAACAATTAGTTCACCTTCTGGCGTATCATCATGAAATTGAGGACCCAGTTCAAATAATGCTATGCCCTCATTTGCATGGTCAGAGTTTCTTTTTGCAGCGTTAATTAGGTTCGGTAATATAGATGGTCTCATTACGTTAAGGTCTGTGCTGATTGGATTAACCAACCTTAGTTCTGGTTTTATTTCTCCAAAAAGTTCGGCATCGTTGCTTGACATGAAAGAGTATGTGACTGTTTCTACTAGTCCTTGTTGAGCAAGAATACGTCTTACATGCATATGTCTTTTTTGTATTGGCTCCATAGGTATTTCTTGAAACATTTTTGTTAAAATAATCGGTGTTGATGGAATTTTTTCAAAACCAAAAATCCTTACAATTTCCTCAACCAAGCATGGTTCATCAATTATATCACGTCTCCAAGAGGGAACGGTGACGCTGAATTGGCTATTATGCTTCTCGACCATAAAACCTAGATTGGTGAGGATATTTGTGATCTGTTCTTCATTGATTTCAACTCCAGTAAGCAATTTTACTCTGTTTGGATGAAGTATAAGCCTTTGTTCCCATTCAGGTTCGTTTCCTGACTCAATAATTTCAGATGCTTGCCCCCCACATAAGTCAATTATTAATTGCGTTGCAATTTCCGATGCTTTGATTAAGAAAGCAGGGTCAACACCTCTCTCAAACCTGAAACGTGCATCAGAATTTATCTGTAATTTCCTGCCGGTTTTTGCCGTAGAAACTGGGTCAAAGTAGGCACATTCAAGAAATATATCTCTTGTATCATATGAGCACCCAGACAATTCACCTCCAATAATTCCTCCAATTGATTGTACTCCCGTATCGTCAGCTATAACGCACATTTTTTCGTCTAGCTCATATTCTTTTCCATTAAGAGCTAAAATTTTCTCTCCCTTGGAGGCTAGTCGGACATCGATGTTTCCATCAAGAAATTTAGTATCAAAAACATGGAATGGTCGTCCAAACTCAAAAGTCATCAAATTTGTAATGTCCACTAATGCGGAAATGGGCCGAAGGCCTATAGCTAATAACTTTTCTTTGAGCCAATCTGGGCTATCAGTATTCTGTACATCACGAATATAACGACCTACAAAATATGGACACAGACGTTTGTCTTTTTTTGGAAGGTTTAACTTGATATCAATGGGGCTCTTAAATACACCTTTAACAGGATTATATTTCAAGGGAGTCAATTTCCCCAATCCAGACGCAGCAAGGTCACGAGCTATCCCTCTTACACCAAGGCAATCTCCTCGATTAGGTGTAATAGCTACCTCTATAACTGGGTCATCAAGCTTCATCACTCTCACTGCCTTTGCTCCTACAGGAGCACTCTCTTCTAGTTCAATAATTCCAGCGTGTTCATCAGAAATACCAAGTTCACGTTCAGATAATAGCATGCCATTACTGCTTACCCCACGTATGTCGGAGACCTTGAGTAACAAGTCGGTTCCAGGGATATATGAGCCAGACTCAGCAAAAACACCTTTTATTCCAGCTCGAGCATTAGGTGCTCCGCAGACTACACTATAAATATTAGATCCGTCATCAATCTCACAAACTTTCAATCGATCGGCATTTGGATGTTGCGTTGCCGATATTACCTTTGCTACTTTAAATTTTTCGAGACCAATTGAACGATCAGTTATTTTTTCAACTTCATGCCCGATCATGGTGAGTTTAGATGTAATTTCTGACAAACTTGCTGTTGTCTCTATATGTTCTTTTAGCCAACTAAGTGAAAACTTCATTTGGTCATACCTTTGATCAGACTAGGTATGTTTAAAGCACTAAATCCATAGTGACGAAGCCAACGTAGGTCAGAGTCATAAAATGTCCTCAAGTCAGAGATACCATACTTTAACATTGCAAGTCTCTCAACGCCCATGCCAAAGGCAAAGCCTTGAAATTTTTTCGGGTCGATGCCGCAGTTCTCAAGTACTTTTGGATTAACCATCCCACAGCCAAGAATTTCAAGCCAATCATCACCATGACCAATCTGAAATTGACCTGATTTTCTAAGGCAACCAATATCGACTTCAGCGGAGGGTTCAGTGAAAGGAAAATAACTTGGACGGAACCTCACAGGTAGATTATCGATGGAAAAGAAAGTTCGACAGAATTCAGTCAAGCAACCTTTTAGGTGTCCCATGTGTGTGTTTTCATCAACCCATAGCCCCTCAATTTGATGAAACATTGGCGAATGTGTGGAATCGTAATCACAACGATACGTCCTTCCTGGGACAATAATTTTTATTGGAGGTTTACTATTGGTCATTGTTCTTATTTGGACGGGAGAGGTATGTGTTCTTAATACTTTTCTATTTTCTGTGGGACCCGAAAAATAAAAAGTATCATGTTCTTGGCGTGCGGGATGATCAATTGGAATATTTAATGCGGTGAAATTATGCCAGTCATCCTCTATATTAGGACCTTCAACAACCTTCATACCCATACTACCCAAAATTGTAATAACTTCATCAATTGTTTGGCTTATAGGATGAATCCGCCCTTCTTGCGGTAGCCTTGGTGGTAGAGTTATATCAATACTCTCTTTTTGCAGTTTTTCTTCGAGTTCAGTCTCTATTAGTTGAAGTTTTTTCATGTCTAAAGAGCAGGCAAGCGCATCTTTGAGAATATTTAGCGCTTTGCCATGAGACTTGCGAACCTCACCATCTAACTTGTTAAGGTCACGCATCATGGATGTGATTGTGCCTTTTTTCCCAAATATAGCTACTCGAACTGTCTCAAGTTCCCCAATACTGAGAGTGCTGTTAATAGAGTCGATCAGCTGTGATTCAAGTTTTTTTAGATCTGACATTTTCAAACAATTAATTACTATTTAGATACAACTAGTCTAGTAATAGCTTAAGTTAATACATCTATTCTATATTTAAAATATAGTTATGCAGACTCAACGGTTGCACTACGTGCTTGGTCAACTAAAGCTTTAAATGTATCTGGTTCGTGAACAGCCAGATCTGCAAGTACTTTACGGTCGATCTGTATTCCTAAATTCAATAATCCATATATGAATTTTGAGTAGGTAAGCCCATGTTGTCGCACACCAGCATTAATTCTTTGTATCCATAATCCTCTGAAAGTCCTTTTCTTGACACGGCGATCTCGGTACGCATATTGACCCGCTTTTTCTACACGCTCGATTGCAACTCGGAATACATTTTTGCCCCGTCCCTGATACCCCCGAGCCATCTTTAAAACTTTTTTGTGGCGGGCGTGTGATGTAACGCCTCTTTTAACTCGTGCCATTTTAATTATTCCTTTATTGTATAATTGTCTATTTAGCCATAAGGCATATATGACTTTACTATTTGGGAGTCAGCAGCACTCAGGATCATAGTGCCTCGAGATTGTCGCTTCATCTTTTGTGACCGTTTTCTAAGATTGTGACGCTTAAAAGCTGATCCAACACGAATTTTACCGGTACCTGTAAAGCTGAATCTTTTTTTAGCACTCGATTTAGTTTTCATTTTGGGCATTTGCTTTCCTTTATTAACATTTGATCTTAAAAAAAGAGATTTGGCATGCCCTGCCTTAATTCTCTAAAAAGCGGAGTTATACTACTCAAAATAGTGGTTAGCAAGTCTTCAAACATCGCTTATTTAATTTTAGATATATAAATATGAATAATTATCAGGAATGATTAGTTTATATGTTTTTTGACAGACAATATTTTTCTAATTGACAGGCATCTTAATAACCACAGTTTATTGAGGAATCTAAAATGACCCAACATTGGACAGTTGAAGATCAATTGGTCCCATGGTGTTAATTTGTTCCCGGTATATATCAAGAAAAACATGTTTTATCATGCATTGTTTGACTATCGAGGGGCGACTACCATAGTCATTAACCGTCCTTCTGTTTTTGGAACCTGCTCAACTTTAACAAGTTCCTCTCCCAAATCATCACGCACACGGTCCAATACTTTTAAGCCTAAATCTTGATGAACCATCTCTCTTCCACGAAAACGAATTGTCATTTTGACTTTGTCACCATTATTTATGAATTTTTTTACATTTCGCATTTTTACTTGATAGTCGTGTTCATCTATACCAGGACGCATTTTAATTTCTTTTACTTCTATGACTTTTTGTTTTTTACGCGCTTCATTTGCTTTTTTTTGGGTTTCGTATTTGAACTTGCCATAATCCAATACTTTACAAACGGGTGGGTCAGAATGAGGCGATACTTCTACAAGGTCCAGGCCAACTTCAAGGGCCATCTCTACTCCTTCTTCTACTGAAATAACACCAACCATTTCTCCGTTGGCATCTATTACGCGAACCTTGTCTTCGAGTATTTGCTCATTAACTCGCGGGCCCTCTCGGGACGGCGATTGTTGCATGGGGCTTCGAACTATTTAAATTCTCCTTCTCTTACTAATGTTAAATTCTCCTTCATTTTTCAGCAGGACTCAATGCCTCTAGTTGTAGTGTATCAATTGCTTTTGTAAGTTCAAGGATTTCTTGATTTTTTCCTCCTAGACGACGGATTGCGACAAGGTTGTCTTTAGCTTCGCGCTCCCCCACTACTATAATTACAGGTATTTTTTGATGACTATGCTCCCGAATTTTATAATTAATTTTTTCATTTCTTGTATCTAAATGGCAACGAAGTTTAGCCTGATTAAGGGCTGCTTTTACTTTTTTTCCATATTGATCAGCTTCACGTGTTATAGTTGTTATTGCTATTTGCACTGGTGCTAGCCATAGAGGTAAGCGGCCCGCATAATTCTCGATTAGTATGCCGGCAAAACGTTCCAGTGATCCAAAAAGGGCTCGGTGCAGCAAAACTGGACGCTTTTTTTCACTCTCTTCATCTATGTAATGCACATCGAGACGTTCTGGTAAGTTCATATCCACCTGTAAGGTTCCACATTGCCAATCGCGGCCAATAGCATCCCGTAAGATAAATTCAAGCTTTGGTCCGTAGAAAGCTCCTTCACCAGGGTTATAGCTATAGTCGTTATAACCCATGCTTTCTAGAGCATTTTTAAGGGCAGCTTCGAGTTGATCCCAAATCTTATCGGAACCAATTCTATTCTCGGGTCGGTCGGAAAACTTGATCCGTACATCCTCAAAACCAAAATCCTTATAGATATCCATAATCAATTCGATGACAATCCGGCACTCTTCTTCCATCTGTTTTGGTGTACAAAAGATATGTGCATCGTCTTGAGTAAACTCGCGCACACGCATCAGGCCATGCAATGCACCGGACGGTTCATAACGATTTACTTTGCCGAATTCAGCGATGCGTTTGGGTAAGTCACGATAAGAGGTCATGCCTTGCTTGTACACTTGGATGCCACCTGGGCAGTTCATAGGCTTCAAAGCAAACATTCGATCATCTTCGGTCTGGGTCAGAAACATGTTCTCTCCAAACTTTTCCCAATGACCAGATCGTTCCCATAGCGAACGGTCCATGACTGTAGGTGTTGAAATTTCAACGTATCCCGCTCTTTCCTGGCGCATACGCATGTAATCGATAAGTTTGCTAAATAGGGTCCAGCCCTTTGGATGCCAAAAAACGGCGCCGGGGGCCTCTTCCTGGAAATGAAATAAGTTCATTTCACGACCGAGGCGACGGTGGTCACGTTTTTCTGCTTCCTCCAACATGTGAAGATGAGTCTTGAGTTCTCTCTCTGTGCGCCAAGCGGTTCCATAAATTCGCTGAAGCATGTCATTTTTGGAGTCGCCTCGCCAATAGGCACCGGCCACTTTCATCAGCTTAAATGCCTTACCGATCCGACCTGTTGACGGTAAATGAGGACCACGGCATAGGTCAAACCATTCCCCTTGGCGATAAATACTGATTTTTTCATCTATTGGGAGGTCTTTTATTAATTCTGCTTTGTAAACCTCTCCTTTTTCCTCAAATATCTTTATGGCTGATTCACGTGTCCAGATTTCGCGCTCAAACGGTTGATCTTTATCAATAATTTCTTTCATTTTTTTTTCGATTTTTTGAAGGTCAGTTAATGAGAAAGTCTCTTCGCGGGCAAAGTCATAATAAAAACCATTCTCGATATTGGGACCAATTGTTACTTGAGTGTTTGGAAAGAGCTCTTGAACAGCTTCAGCTAAAACATGCGCTGTATCATGACGTATTAATTCAAGGGCATACTCATCATTAACGGTAATCATTTCAACGCGCGAATCTTGCTCTATAACTGCTGAAAGGTCCAAAGCTTGATCGTCTACTCGCATCGCTAGAGTAGCCTTAGCCAGTCCGGGCCCGATCGATTTAACAATATCAGTGCCTTTGACGGGTTCGTTAAATTTTTTGACACTGCCGTCTGGAAGTGTAATTGAAATCATAGTATTTTCCCATTTTATATTTTAAAATTTAAATACATTAACTGTCCTGTCAAGGACCTCAAATTGAGCCTGCGATATCTCAAATTATCAAATGATATTTCCAATTAACGACCATAATTATTTAAAATTTTGTTATCAAATACTTCTTCTAATGTTTTTAATACATCGTCCACCTCTAATTCATCTAACCGTGTTCTTTGTATAACCTTCACAAAATTTCCTCTTGGAGCACATAGAGACGGGTTAGAGTATTCTGAGAAGATTACAATACTTGCACAACCTAAAGCAGCAGAAATATGCATCGGCCCTGTATCATTGCCAACAGCTAAGGTGGCATTTTTGAATATAAAAAAAAGATCATTTAAATTTGTTTTTCCAGTTAAATCAATGGTATCAGGCTCAATTTCAAGAATCGATTGAGCTAGAGAATTTTCTGCTGAAATACCAATAATAACGGGTTGAACTTTGCGTCTTTTTAGAAACGCAGCTATCAAGCCATATTTACTTGGCGCCCATCTTTTCTCAGGCCTGTTAATATTAGCTCCTGGTACGATCAAAGCATATTTTTCAGGTAAGGTAAATTTCTTGAACTCTTTTTTGACCCATGAAAAATTATGGTCATACATCTTTTTTATGCCAGCGTGTCGTAGTTGTTCAGACTGTCTCTTGATAGTGTGCATGTTGTCTCGCATTAAGTTATGGTGAGGGTGTGAACATCCATTTGCGATTCCTGACCATTCTGGATAAGGCCCAGGCCAAAACATGTGAAAATATAAACTTGACCGTTGAGATGTCTGTAAGTCGTAAACTCTTATGAAATTGGAGGTGCGTAGCTTTTTTCTTAAAAATAACCACCTATGTATATTAAATTTTGATGGGCGCGTATCTTCCCAAACGTGGTCCACCAAATTTGTCTTTTTGGCGATTTGAATAAATGGCTTAGTTGTTAGGAGTGTGATAATTTGACTTTTATGATGTTTGCGAATCGTCTCTATCGGGCCTAGTGCTTGTATAAAATCGCCTAGAGCTCCTAATTTAATAACTAAGATTGAATCCGGCATTATATCATGAATTTTTGGAAATATTATCTTTTAAAACCTCATTATACACATTCAATGTTTTAACACACATTTCATCTTTGGAAAAGTTATTATGTACATTTTCAATTCCTCTAGTAAAAAACACAGACCGGTCATTTTCGTTAAGTGAGAGTGCTTCTTCAATAGCGTTGGAGAGGTCCACAATATTTCCTGGTTTAACTAGCCAACCGGTATGCCCTGGTACGATAGTTTCTCGCGCACCACCGTGATCAGTAGCTACAACGGGACGTCCAAGTGCTTGAGCCTCGACTATGACGCGCCCAAAGGCTTCAGGTTCTAGTGATGCGGAAACAACTACGTCTGCTAGCATGTAAGCGGCAGGCATGTCGTTGCAATGATCCACTATTCGGATTTTTTCTTCTAATTCATGCTTTCTAATAAGGTCCTCTATTTCTCGTTTATACTTTTCTCTCCCTTGACTTCCGCCAACTAATAGACATCGCAAATCCGGTCTACTCAGTTTGGATATAGCCATTATAAAATTGAGTTGCCCTTTCCATCTGGTCAGGCGCCCTGGTAGCATTACAACTGGGTTTCCCCCAGTTAGGCGCCATTCATTAGCCAAATTTATAATGCGTTCTGCAGAGACCGAGTTTGGATCAAATTTTTTTGTATCAACCCCTCGATGGATTATGGTTACTTTGTGATGAGGAATTCCATAATTTTTTCTAATATGACTAGCAATGAATTGTGATATAGCAATTACTTTATCTCCACGTGTCATAATTGAATTATATTTTCGCTTCAGCAGACTACTGTACTTATAGGTTCCATGAAAAGTCGTGACAAAAGGACACCCAGTTTTTTTTGCAGCAAAAAAAGCGCTCCATGCTGGAGCACGTGATCGGGCATGAACGATATCTACCCTTTCATTCTTAATAATTTGAACTAGGCGCGCAATATTTTTGTATATTACAATGGGATTTTTGGAGTTTAGAGGAAGATCAATATGCTTAGCCTTTACTCTATTTAATTCGTGAACTTTTGGGCCGGTGGCGGCTGCAACGATCGCTTTACCGCCAGTTTCAACTATTGCTTGAGCAATTTCTACCGCACCTCGTTCAACACCGCCATCTGATCCTAAAAATGGCAGTACTTGTAAAACTGTTGCCATTCGACCTGAGGAGCTATCATTGGAATGAATGTTTGTGTTATAAGTTAATTCGCTTTTATTTAATTTTGGATTAGTCATGGAACAAATAAATTCATCAAACACGGTTATTGAGAACAAGACCCCTGTCTCTATCATAGCATGCAAAGACGGAGGAACAATCGCTTACGAGTTTATACCGGGAAATTCTCCAGGTGTTATTTTTTTTCCTGGACTACATTCTGATATGAATGGCGCTAAAGCAAGTGCTTTCCGGTCTTTTTGTAAACAAAAAAAACAGGCTTTCTTGCGCTTTGACTATAGAGGGCATGGAAAATCTTCAGGTAATTTTGAAGACTTCACTATTGGTGATTGGGTGGAAGACGCACTTTACGTGCTGGATAATCTAACTTTTGGCCCTCAGATTGTTATAGGGTCGAGTATGGGTGGCTGGATCATGTTGCTAGCTGCATTAAAACGTCCAGAGCGAATAGTAAGTCTTTTAGGTTTGGCTCCAGCGCCTGATTTTACAGAAGATTTGATTTGGTCGGCTATGACTTGTGAGCAAAAGCTTGAAATGGAAAAAAAAGGTTATATCGATTTACCTAATTGTTATGACGAAAAGAAACCATATCGGATTACTCATAAATTAGTTTTAGAAGGTCGAAAACATCTTTTGTTGGGTAAGGAGATTAAAATTAATGTTCCTGTTCATTTAATTCATGGACTAGATGACCAAGATGTTCCGTTTGAGACTAGTCAGCGTCTCTCTGAGAAACTCTCAAGTAACTGTGTTGATGTTACACTTGTAAAATCTGGTGATCACCGACTTTCCGATGAGGTCAACCTCAGGAAAGCGGAGCATGTATTAATGCTTTTTCTTCGTCTTTTTAATACAAATTAATATCAGAAGGATTCGCCGACCTAAAATACAATTAGGGATCAGTAGTATTTTTTAAATTGGCAAGCTCAAGCTGATGAATAGCTGTTAATCCATCTCGAAAGGTTGCGTGCTTAAGTTTTAGATCAAGAGATTGTTTCATATGGGAATTGTCTATAGTTCTATTGTCACTCCAAAAGCTTAATGCCATTTCAGACATTTCTAATTTTGCCTTATCGAATTGTATTCGTGGAGGTGGAGGGATCCGAAGTAATTCTGCTGCAAAAGAGATAACTAATTCAGGTGCAGCGGGTTCATCATCACAAACATTGTAAATTTCGCCAGCTTTTGGATTGTTCATTGATTTTAATAAACAATTGGCAATATCGTCTACGTGAATCCTCGAAAACTGATGGTTCTTCTTTATGATTCTTTTTGCTTTGCCGCTCCTTAATTGGTCAAGTGCACTGCGCCCGGGACCATAAATGCCTGGCAGTCTAAAAATATGCAGAGGTAAATCATATTTTTCTGAGATCTTTATCCAATCTTGTTCTGCGTTGCGGCGAAGTTGGCTCCTTGTAGAAGTCGGGTTAGTTGGCCAAGACTCATTGGCTTTTTGGCCCTTAGTATCGCCATAGACCCCAGTTGTCGACAAATATCCAATCCACGTTAGGTGTTTTAAATTGGCGAGTTGTTGCTTATGATGGAATAGAACTGGATCTCCATACAATGAGTTTGGTGGAATTGTGATTAAAATGTGTGTCGCCTTATTTAATATTTTGTTAGCGCTTAATAATGGGGAGTGTCCATCGAAAAGATAGTTGCTTGATGATGCCGTTCGCTTAGTTCCGTTATGGGCCCATTGATTTTTATTGAGCAATCGATCTAAGCTAATAGCTGAATAACCAAGCCCAAAAGAAAAGAGATAATTAGAGTTTTTAGTCATCAATTACATGTAATTTTGAGAGAACTTAAATGTTATTATTAAACATTGATATTTAGAATTATAAAAATCAGAAATCAAGATTTTTATAGTGTTTTGATGGAGGAATACCCGGAACTGTATCTGCTAAAATTGAACGAAAACTTGGCCTTGATTTAATACGGGCATACCAACATTTTACTGCCTCATACTTTTCCCATGGAACGTCGCCTAAATAATCAATTACTGATAAGTGACCTGCTGCCGTAAAGTCAGCCATTGATAAATTATTTCCAGATAACCAATCGCGACGCTCGAGCAAATAACTGATGTAACTTAAATGAGTGTGAATATTAAGGTGCCCGGCTCGAACAGCTTTAGAATTTGGCTGGCCAAGACCCATAATTCTTTTCATAATTTTTTCATCAACAATATTTTTTGTAACCTCACGCCCAAATTTTTGATCAAACCAATAGACAAGTCTTCTAGTTTCAGCTCGCTCCATAGGGCTAGAACCTATTAAGGGTGGATTTGGGAAGGCTTCGTCAATATATTCTGAAATTACGTTACTGCCGGACAGTGCCGTTCCTTGCTCCTCAACAAAAACCGGAACATCACCTACTGGATTTAGGGCAAGGAAACTCTCGCGTCTCTCCCAGATATTTTCTATAGAAAGGCAAAACTCTATATTTTTCTCGTTTAAGATAAGACGAACTTTTCGGCAGAACGGATTTAGCCATAAATGATATAATGTGCGCATAATAAAGGAGGGTAATATTTAATTATTAGGAAACAATTAATAGAGAGATAAAAAACTATTTTGTATCAGGTGTGATTATGAGTTAATTATAATAGCGTGATTATTGTAAGTCATTTTTTAATTTAGGTGATAAATGTTAATTAAGCACTCAAATACGAGACAGGTTAAATCGTCAGAGATTACCTCAAAGAGTATTTTTTTGAATAGACGGGAGGTTGTCAGGGCTTCATTGATAATAGGCTCAATTTTGCCCGTTAGCATGATGCCAAGAGTAGGTCTTTCCAAAAAAAATAAGTTGGTTGGGATAAATAAAAGTAAGTGGTCTCAAGGTAATTTGGGAGAGCCACTGACCTCTTATGATTCAATTACAAGTTACAATAATTTTTATGAATTTGGAACAGGAAAAACTGACCCTTCAAAGAACGCACATACTCTAAAAACCAAACCTTGGAGTATAGTAGTTGACGGACTTTGCAGAAAACCTGGCACTTATAATATTGAGGATGTTATCAAGAATAATGAACTAGAGGAACGAGTATATCGATTTAGATGTGTTGAAGCGTGGTCGATGGTAATTCCCTGGATCGGAATTGAGTTCTCAAACTTAATTAAAAAATTTGAACCAACTCAGCGAGCTAGGTATGTTGCATTTGAGACTTTGTTTGATCCAAATCAAATGCCAGGTCAAAGAAGTCGGATACTTAAATGGCCGTATCGGGAAGGGCTGCGGATGGACGAGGCAATGAATCCGCTCACATTGATAGCAACTGGACTGTATGGTGAAGAGCTGCCCAACCAAAATGGCGCACCATTGAGACTTGTAGTTCCATGGAAATATGGTTTTAAAAGTATAAAATCGATTGTTCGTATTTCATTTTTAGAGAATTTACCCTTGACCTCATGGAATATGTCCGCTCCTCTTGAGTATGGTTTTTATTCAAATGTCAATCCAAATGTCTCACATCCTAGATGGGGGCAGTCTCATGAGCGACGAATTGGAAATTTTTTTAAGCAACCAACGTTGATGTTTAATGGATATGAAAAAGAGGTTGGGCATTTATATAAGGATATGGACTTAAAAAAATATTTTTAGTAACGAATGATTATTTTTTTAAAACTGTATCAGACGATATGAATTCACCTCAATTTATTTTAAAATTAATAATTTGGATTAGTGCTTTCTATCCAGTTTTCCATCTAATTATTATAGGCTTTTCTAATGAATTTGGAGCGAACCCAATTGAGTTTTTAAATCGTTATTTGGGTTACTGGGCGCTAAGTTTTTTAATAGTAGCACTTTCAATTACTCCATTATATATTTTTACCAGATGGGCGTTAATAATGAAGGTCCGTCGATTGGTCGGATTGGTGGCTTTTTTTTATGCTGTTTTGCACGTTAGTTTTTATGTGGGAATAGATCAGTTCTTTAAATGGGGCCTGATTTTTGAGGATGTGTTAAAACGGAAATATATTACTTTTGGCCTTTTAGCTTTTTTCTTGTTGGTCCCGCTTGCAGCGACATCAAATAAACTTATGATTAAATTTCTTGGGGCGCGTCGCTGGGTTTTATTGCATAAGTGTGCATATCTCTCTGCAATTTTTGCATGTGCTCACTTTCTTATGATGCGCAAGGGATTTGACCTAGAGCCTATTTGTTACATTATAATTTTAGGGTTTCTTTACTTAGTAAGACTAGTCAATTATAAGATGAGTTTGCGCTAATGAGCATCATCCCAGTTGAGTCCAGCACCCATATCAACTAGCAATGGAACATCCAAATATGCGGCAGACTCCATTGTTTTCTTGACAACTGACATGGTGGTATCCAATTCATCATCTTGAACCTCAAAAATTAATTCATCGTGGACTTGAAGAAGCATTTTTGCACTCAAACTTTCTTGCGCTAGTGCATTTGGTAAACTAATCATTGCCCGTTTAATTATGTCTGCTGCACCTCCTTGTATAGGAGCATTAATGGCTGTTCTCTCTGCCATATTTTTCAGGTTCGGAATTTTTGCGGTTATATTTGGAACATGACATTTTCGTCCAAATGGAGTAAATACAAAACCAAATTTGGCAGCATAATTCTTTGTGGTATCCATATATTCTTGAATTCCAGGATATCGCGCAAAATACTTTGCAATGTAATCACTAGCATCAGTGTTAGAGATTCCGAGTTGTCGAGCAAGACCAAAAGCTGATATTCCATAAATTATCCCAAAATTAATTGCTTTTGCTTGACGTCGGATCATTGGGTCCATCCCATTAACTGGAACACCAAATACTTGGGATGCAGTAATAGCATGAATATCTTTGCCCGCATGAAAAGCTTCTTTTAGAGCGTCAATTTTTGCAACATGTGCTAATAGGCGTAGTTCAATTTGAGAATAATCTGCACTCAAAAGCTGAGTGCCAGGGCTAGAAATAAAGGCTCGTCTTATTTTTCGGCCTTCATGTGATCTTATCGGTATGTTTTGTAAATTTGGTTCGGTAGATGCCAAGCGGCCTGTTGAAGCAACGGCTTGGCGATAAGATGTATGTATTCGATTGCTATTCGGATCTATTTGTTCAATCAAAGAGTTAGTGTAAGTGCTTTTTAATTTTGCAAGTTGGCGCCATTGTAAAACTTTTTCTGGAAGTTGGTGTCCCTCACCGACTAATCTCTCTAAAACTTCAGCGCTTGTGCTGTAAGCGCCTGCTTTATTTTTTTTCCCACCAGAAATTTTCAATTTGTCAAATAATATTTCTCCGAGTTGTTTTGGGGAGGCGAGATTAAATTCGATGCCAGTGTTTGAAAAAATTTCGGTTTCTAAAATCTTCAATCGCTCATCAAATTCTGCTGATAACCGTTTTAGCTCTTGCGCATTAATTTTGATTCCGTGAGCCTCCATTTGTTGAAGAATGGATATTAGAGGCCTTTCGATTCTCTCATAAACACCCACCATTTTTTCACGGCTTAGTCTATCTTTTAGAATTTTATGGAGTCTTAATGTTACATCCGCATCTTCAGCAGCATATTTGACTGCTTCTTCAATTGGCACATAATCGAATGTAATTTGAGCCTTACCTGTTCCCACTATGTCTTTGAATTTGATAGTCTCAATTCCAAGTAATCGTTTTGCTAATTCATCCATTCCATGGCTATGAAGTCCCCCATTAAGGCAATAAGAAAGTAGCATTGTGTCATCGAAAGGAGTAATTTTTATATTGTACTGGGCAAGAATATGATTGTCGAACTTAATATTTTGGCCAACTTTTAGAATGCCAGAGTCCTCAAGCATTGGCTTTAATAATTTTAGGACCTCGTTCAGAGCAAGCTGCAAAATAGATTCCCTTTTCTCACTTTGCTGTTGTTCGGGCGATAGGTTTAGGTCTCTTTGCTTATTGGGTGATTTATGTTTAAGGGGGATATAGCATGCTTGTCCTGGCTCTACACATAGAGAAATCCCTACAAGGGCCGATTGTTTCGTGTTGAGTCCTGTAGTTTCAGTGTCAATAGCAACTATACCTGCTTTTGTTGCCAAATTTATCCAGGTAGACAATCTTTCTAACGTTTGTACTAGCTCATAAGTTGGTTCCTTTGATCCTTCATTATCATTTTCATGCGAGTTTTGATTATATTGGTATTTTGAGGAAATAGCGCTAACTAGTGATTTAAACCCTTGTTTATTAAGAAATGACAGTAATTTTTCTGGTGTTGGTTTTTGTTGTTTCAAGTTTGAGATTGAAAAAGCTACGGGAACATCTTGGCGCAAAGTTACTAGCTGACGAGATATTCGCGCCATATCAGCATGCTCTAGGAGGGCTTCTCTGCGTTTTGGTTGTTTAATCTCGCCTGCGCGAGCCAAAAGAGTGTCGAGGTCGCCATATTCGTTTATAAGCTGAGCGGCTGTTTTCACGCCAATGCCTGCAACGCCAGGTATATTATCAGATGAGTCACCAGCAAGTGATTGAATATCAATAACTTTTTCAGGCCCAACTCCAAACTTTTCAATTACTTGCTCTACTCCAATAATACGGTTTTTCATAGCATCAAACATTTTAACTTTTGGGCCAACCAATTGCATTAAGTCTTTATCTGATGATACTATGGTGACTTCGGCCCCCTTTTCAGTGGCTTGTTTTGCGAACGTAGCGATAATATCATCGGCTTCAAATCCAACTTTGGAAAACATTGGAATATTTAATGCCTTAGTTGCCTCCCTCACCAGATCAAATTGCGGTATTAGCTCTTCAGGAGGTGGAGGCCGGTTAGCCTTGTAATCTGAAAAAATCTCATTTCTAAACGTTTTCCGTGCTTCATCAAAAATAACAGCAAGGTGGTCAGCATTTGTATCTTCTATTAGTTTCATTATCATTTTTGTGAAACCAAATACAGCATTAACTGGGACACCGTCAGGTCGATTCATGGGTGGAAGTGCATGAAATGCCCGGAAAATAAATCCAGAACCATCAATTAAAAAAACATGCTTTAGATTTTGTTTCGGATCCAATTCGTGCCCTCCTAAAAATTATTCTAGTCAAAAAAGGTCAGTTTAAAGAAGAATCTAAAAGCTGACAGTTGATCGATTTTGGTCCATTTTAAGCGACTAAATTGAGTCGCAAAATAAAAATTTAGATCTCGTATCGCTATTGAGGGTTTTTTTTATCATCTTTATAAATAAATCCTTGAGAGCAATATGGACATTTAACTTCAGAATTCGCATTTAAGTATAGATAGATAGTTGGATGACCCATTCTATCCCCACCATCACAAGCTACTATTTTTTTATTTATTTTAATAACTTCGGATAAAGACATTATGATACCTTCAATAAATATGATTTTAAAATAGCACAGCAATGCTGTAGAAGAAAAGTTAATGATACATGATTATAATGAATACAATATCAGAGACAATGAATCCATTTCTGAATTAAGGCTCTAAAAGAAAATAGAAAATTAGAACGGTAATACTATGGTCCAACCAAATTATGCAATTGAGATATCGAATTTAAAGAAGACGTATTGTAATTCTACTGGGCAACAAAAAATTGAAGCATTGAAAGACATAAACCTTCAGGTTCCCAGGGGATCATTTTGTGCTCTGCTGGGCCCAAATGGTGCGGGGAAATCAACGCTGATAAATATATTAGCTGGTCTGACAGTAAAGTCTTCAGGAGTTGTGAAGGTGTGGGGATTCGACATACATGATCAAATGAAGGAGGCAAAGCGGTCAATCGGGGTGGTTCCTCAAGAATTAAATATTGATCCTTTTTTTACACCTAGAGAAGTGTTAGAGCTGCAAGCGGGACTGTATGGAATTCGAAAAAGTTCTCGTATTACACAAAAAATTATAAATGCAGTCGGTTTGAATGAAAAAGCAGATGCTTACTCAAGGTCATTATCCGGAGGTATGCGTCGAAGACTATTAGTAGGTAAAGCAATGGTTCACAGTCCTCCAATATTGGTGTTAGATGAGCCATCTGCAGGCGTTGACGTTGAACTGCGGCAAAAGCTCTGGCAGTACATAAAAAAACTTAGTGAAAATGGTACAACAGTTCTTCTGACAACACATTATTTAGAGGAGGCAGAAGCATTGTGTGACACAATTGGTATAATAAATTGTGGAGAACTCGTTGCTTTCGAAAAAACACCTGACTTATTATCGCGTCTTGATAGCAAAGAATTGACAATAGTTTTAGATGAAAACTTAAAAGAGATACCTATCCAGTTAAAGCCCCTTAATCCCGTTCTTATTGAAGGTCGTTATTTGGTTTTTTCCTACGCGCCGAGTAAGTTGCAGGCGGGCGAAAACATAAATTTCATAAAACAATGCAATCTTTCTATATGCGATATTATGTCTAAAGAGGTTGACCTTGAAGATATTTTTGTCAAATTAACACGTCCCTTGTAAATCTGATACTAAAGTTTAGATGAAACAAAAAAAGTGTAATTTATTTGTTTTTATATTATTTGCGATGATTAGCGCATGCGAGACCCACAATAGCTTGCCGAGAGACACAGTAACTCAGCCTAAGTTGCTTGAAACATATGTCCGTGTTTCTGATGGAACTCTTCTTCCTTTAAAAACTTGGTTACCATTGAATGAAGAGCCGGATCATATAATTATTGGCCTTCACGGGTTTAACGATTATTCAAATGCGTTTGATTTGCCAGCCCGAATTTTTTCCAAAAAATATAACATTGCAGTATTTTCATATGACCAAAGGGGGTTTGGAAAAAACAAGATTCGTGGAAGTTGGTCAGGAACAAAGACATATGTTGATGATGCAAGATCAATGATTTCTGCAGTCAAATCTTCTTATCCAGATATACCTATCTATCTTCTTGGAGAGAGCATGGGAGGTGCGGTCGCGATTATTTTAATGACGGAAGAATTAGCACCTGAAATTCGAGGAACAATCTTAGTAGCACCAGCAATTTGGGGTAGCAATATGATGCCATGGTATCAAAAATTAGCACTTTCGTGTGGGGCTTTGTTTTTTCCTTGGATGACTGTTTCCGGAAAAGGGTTAAAAATTAGAGCATCTGACAATAATGACGTCCTTCGTAACTTAAGTTTAGATCCAATTGTTATAAAGGAAACAAAAATTGGTACATTAAATGGTCTAGTTAAATTGATGGATGAAGCGCTGGCTAAGACCACAAAATTATTTGGGCCCTCTTTGATATTATATGGTCAAAAAGATGAGGTTATACCGAAGAAACCGATATTTTATATGATGCAAAATCTTTTAAATAATGATAAGAAAGCCAATCGCTCAGCGATTTATGAAAATGGATTTCATATGTTATTAAGAGACCTTCAGTCTTCAATTGTTATTGATGACATTGTTTCGTGGATATTAAACGCGAACAATCCATTGCCTTCTAGGGCGGATGAGAGCAATATTTCGATTTTACAATCTAATTGAAATAGGGAAAGAGATGAGACCGCCAGTTATAGAGGGTATAAAGTTGACACCATATTGGTGGGAGGAGGCCCAACCGCAATATATTGAAGCGGCTTTGGTTCCAGCTAATGCAGATATTGGTATTATTGGGGGGGGGTTTGCAGGAATGATGGCGGCTTTAACGTTAGCTCGAGCAGGACGTGATGTAGTCGTATTTGAAGCAATGCGTCCCGGAGAAGGAGCCTCGACCCGCAATGGCGGGATTGCTTCTGGCAATGTAAAACATAGCTTCAGCAGTTTGATTAAAAATGTTGGTATAGAAAAGGCCAAAGATATTTTTTTGGAGGGAATTGAGGCGCGCAAATCATTAATTGACTTTGTCAAAGCGGAAAATATTGATTGTGATCTTCAACTTGTTGGAAGATTTGATGGTGCCAATCATAGACGAGATTATGAGGCTCTTGGAGAGGAAGCTGATTTATTAAATAAGCATGTAAATTTTGGTGCGCAAATGATTTCGCAATCTGAGCAGCATAATTACATTGGCACGGATTTATATTGTGGTGGAAGGTTTCGTCCAGATATAGCGGGGGTTCACCCGGGCAAGCTTTACCGAGAAATTTGTAGTTTAGCAGTTTCAGCGGGAGTAACGATTATTAATAAAACAGCGGTAAGCCATATCGACACTGAATCCTCAAATTTTATATTGAGAACACCTTATGGTAAAACCATAGTTAGCAACTGTATTATTGCGACGAATGGTTATACTAATGAAGTCACGGAGTGGCTTAGGCGTAGGATTATGCCCATACCTAGTCAAATTATTGCCACTGAGCCATTGACTGATGAACTCATGAAAAAGCTTATGCCGAAGATGCTTATGGTGGGAGATACTAGAAATTTGTACAATTATTACCGACCATCTCCTGATAAGAAGCGCATTATATTTGGTGGACGTCGTGGTGCAGATAGTGACGATGAATCAGTTAAATGCCGGCACCTGTATAACAATTTGGTTGAAATATTTCCAGACCTTGAAGGCCTGCGTTTGACACATGCGTGGTGGGGTTATACAGGGTATTCATTTGATTTTTTCCCTCATGTTACCATCCACAACAACATTCATTATGCAACTGCATTTTGTGGTTCAGGAGTTGTATGGGCGACATGGTTAGGGCGAAAAGTTGCACAAAAAGTTTTAGGGAATAAAGACCAATCAAAAACCGTATTCTTTTCAAGAAAATTTCCAACAGTACCTTTCTATAAAGGCAACCCATGGTTTGTTCCTTTGGTCATTAAATGGTATGGTCTAAAAGATAAGTTTATGTATGGTCGCAGGTATTGATAGTTATATAGATAATTTTTAAAGCGTTGAAAACTATAAACTCTTCTGGAAATCAGGCATGTATATATGAGAGTGTCACATAAGCCACGTATTGGGATTATTCCTGGCGATCCAAGTGGGATTGGGCCTGAACTAATTGCAAAGTTGTTGGCAAATCCAAATGTTGTTGCAAAAGCGCATATTCTTTTGATTGGTGATCTTCATATTTTTCGTCTTGGGGAAAAGCATGCGAAAGAGAAAGCCATGACGATGAAAATCTGTGACCCAAGATCGGATGAATGGGTTTCAGAACATGGTTTTTCTCTATTAGATTTAAAAACTATCAAGTCTGACTCAATCCATATTTCCAAAATAACTAAGGACAGTGGCAGATCTGCATTAGTTCAGTTGAACACTGCGTTAGAATTAGCGCGTGATGGAGAGATTGATGCAATACTGTTTGGCCCATTTAATAAACCAGCGTTGATTAAAGCTGGGTTAGGTCATGAGGATGAGCTTCATTATATGGCGGAT
>MDTB01162512.1_pt1 | contig 27686 bp, 30 predicted proteins | sample 811161 | NCBI WGS metagenome assembly MDTB01 (sample SAMN05326650, study PRJNA326480) | marine metagenome | isolation source: seawater | place: Mediterranean Sea | collected 2009
TCATTTGCAAATCGTCATTTAAACATTTTAATGATTGGTAATTAAAAGTATATTTTGATTTTTCTGATTTTGAAGCCCAGATCAAAGTTTCATGAGCATTGGTAAATCTCGTTCCTCTAAAATTTGGCATTGGATTTTTTTTGTTCCAAATGACATCATTTAAAATCCAAAATCCTAAATTTTGAATAGCTGTACCAACTCTAAATATATTATGATAACTTCCTATTACCCAGATGGCCCCATTTTTTTTTAAAATTCTCTTACACTCGCTTAACCAAGCATACGTAAAATCATCATATTTTTTAAAATTTTCAAATTGATCCCATTTATCATTTACCGCATTAACCTTTGACCTATCTGGTCTAGTTAGTTTATTTTTTAATTGAAGATTGTATGGTGGGTCAGCAAAAATTAAATCGAAAGTCTCATTAGGAATTTTTTTTAACTCTTTAAGACTGTCGCCGTTAATAATTTTATTTTTTAAATCTAACTCTCTCATTTTAAAAAAAACAATTAGACTCTAGGTTGGACTCTCCGTCAACTTATGATTGAATTATTTTTAATTATTTGTGTCTCGAACTACTTTAAGACTCAATATGTTGTGTATTGGTTTGAATGTTTTCCTATGATGCTTTGTTATTCCAAGTTTTCTTATTGCTAACATATGATCCTTTGTCCCGTAGCCTGCATTTTTTTCCCAAAAGTATCCTTGAAATTTTCTTGAAATTTTTTTTATCAATCTATCTCTTGAGACCTTAGCAATAATAGACGCAGCAGAGATTTCTGGAATTTTCTGATCCCCTTTTATCACTGTTATGATTTCAAGATTATTTATTGAAGGTTTTTTGTTTCCATCTACTTTAATCATCTTAGGCTTTATTTTTAATTTTAAAATCGATCTTTCCATTGCCAGAAGTGATGCATTTAAAATATTAATCTTTTCGATTTCTTTTGTGGTTGCTGTACCAATGGCCCAGTAGGAATTTTTTTTAATATAATTTTCTAAATACTCTCTTTTTTTAGGACTTAATTTTTTTGAATCTTTAACCATCCTCTTATTAAAACCTTTTTTAAAAACTACTGCTGCAGCACATACAGGTCCTATCAAACTTCCTCTACCAACCTCATCGACACCAGCAACGAGTTTTTTCATTTTAATTAAACTCCTCAATTTTTTTTTTAATTTTTTTCAAATCTTCCCATGAAAATTTTTTTTGATCTGCTTGTCTTAAAAGATATGCTGGGTGAAAGGTAATCATAGTTAAATAACTTTTTTTATAAATCAATATCTCTTTCCAATTACCTCTTTCTTTAGAGATTTTTAGTCCACCACCAAGCAAGGATTCCATAGCTGTACTACCCATAAGAATTAATATTTTTGGATCTATAATTGAAATATGCTCTTTTAGAAAAATTGAATATCTGTTAATTTCGCCTGGTTCTGGCTTCCTATTATTAGGAGGTCTATAATTTACAACATTAGTTATATAAACATCTTTTCTTTTTAAATTAATTGCTAAAAGCATCTTATCTAGTAGTTTTCCTGCATCCCCAACGAACGGAATACCAAGTTCATCCTCTTTTTGACCTGGTCCTTCTCCTACAATCATTATTTTACTCTGAGCATTTCCATCAGAAAACACCAAGCTGCTTGCACTTGATTTCAATTTACAATCATTGATATTCATTATTTTATTTTTTAAATTTTGAAGATTATGAATTTTATCTTCCACTTTAGGTTTAGTTTTAACTCTGTTTATAGGCTTATTTTCAAAATTATATTCGATTTTAAAGGTTTTTTTTAGCTCTTCGTCAATAATGTCATTTTGATTTTTATTATCTATCAGCATAAGATTATTTTAATGAAGAATATAATTAAAATAATAATTTTTGTTTTTATATTAATCTTTTTACAAACCAAAGCCAATTCAAAAGTAAATGATAAAAATAATTTCAACCAGAGGTATTTATCAAGCTACTTTTCAGCTTTAATTCTTCAAAACACACAAGAGTATGAAAGAGCTTTAAAACATTTTAAATCTTCCAAAGATATATCTAAAAGGCACGAGAATTTTTTATTACAATATATAAAATCTTTAGTATTAAACGGCAAAACACAAGAAGCAATTAGATTTATTAAGAATTATGAAAATACGAACACTTACAAAGATACTTTCGAAATTAATCTTTTGTTATTGTTAGAAAACCTAAAAAAAAAAATTATAAAAATGGTGAGAAATATTTAAATAAACTTCAAGAAGATACAAATGTAGATAATTACCAACTTATTATTTATGATACACTTAAAAGCTATTATGATGTATTTACGCAAAAAAAGATAAGCGAAAAATTCAATCAAGATAAAAGTCAACTTTCACTTATTAATTTAACTTTTCAGAACTGCTATTTAGGAAATGATATAACCAATGTATTGTTTGATAATCTATCAAATCAGGATGAGGAATATTCACGTTATAATTTTTTTTATATAAATTACTTAATTGAAAACAATAATTTTTCAGATGCTTTAAATGTGTCAAAAAATTTTTCAGAGATTAATGGAGGCATGTTATCAATACAGTCTAAAAAATGGTTAAAAGATAAGGAATTTAATGAAATCAAAAAATTATTTTCGTGTAAAAATGAAAATGACTTAGTTTCAGAGTTTCTTTTTTTAATATCAAGTTTATATTCATCCCAAAAATTATACAATCAATCAAACTTTTATTTAAATTTATCTCTTTTTCTTAATAAGAAGTTTTTCCCAAATTACACTCTTCTTTCTGAAAATTACTTTTTAAATAAAAAATTTGATAGTGTTGAAAAAGTACTAAATAAATTGGATGTAACTGCTGAAATTTACCGTTGGCACAAAATAAAAAGAACTGCTGAATTACTAGAGAAAAATTTTACTAGAGAGGAAAAATTTATTTTTTTGGAAAAAAAAATTGAAAATCTTAAAGACCCACCAATAAAAGTTTACTATGATTTAGCAAATCTTTTCAAAAGAGAAGAACAATATAATAATGCAATTAAATACTATAGTTTGACTTTAGAGAAAGCAGGTTCTGAAAAAGATATTCGAGCAGATTTATTATTCAGAAGAGGTGGCTGTTTTGAAAGATTAAAAAAATTTAAAGAAAGTGATGAAGATTTATTAGAATCTCTTAAACTACAACCGGATAATCCATATGTTATGAATTATCTTGCATATGGATGGTTAGAAAGAAATTTTAAAATTTCGGAAGCAATGAAAATGTTACAATCAGCTTATCAAATGAAAAAAAATGATCCTTACATCATAGACTCTATTGGTTGGGCGTATTACCTTCTCGGAGATTTTGAAACTGCCGAATCTTATATGAAGGAGGCTATTCAAATTTTACCATATGATCCAATAGTAAATGATCATTATGGAGATATTTTGTGGAATTTAAATGAAAAGTTAAAAGCCAGGTATTTTTGGAAACAAACATTAGAATTCGAAGATACTGATGATGATATGAGAAAAAAATTATTACAAAAAATTATAAAAGGTGTAAAGAAAATATAATGTCAAAGGACATTAAATTGAAATCGTATGCCAAAATAAATATTTCATTAAATATCATTAGCAAAGAAAAATATGGTAACCACAAAATAGAGAGTTTATTTAGCTTTATTGATTTGTACGATGAGATATTTATTAAAAAAATTAAATCAAAAAATCATAAAATAAGTTTTGTTGGAAAATATTCAAAAAACATCGGTAAAAAAAATACTGTTAGTAAATTAATGAAAATTTTAGACAAAGTCATTTTACATAATAAAATGAAATATTTCATAAAAATAAACAAAAAAATTCCACAAAAAGCAGGACTAGGTGGTGGCTCAATGAATGCTGCAACAGTTCTAAATTATTTATCAAGAAAAAGAGATAAAAACTATAAAATAGCAAATTTAATTGGTTCAGACGTAAAACTTGGTTTGAACAAATATAACAAAATTTTATTATCATCAGAACAAATAATTAAAATAAAAAAAAACCTAAATATGAACTTATTAATAATCAAACCATTTTTTGGTTGTTCGACGAAAGAAATTTATTCAAAAGTAAAAAATTTTTCTTCTATTAATTTTAAAAATTTCAAAAAAAACCTAATAAACAAGACAAATTTTAAAAAGTATAAAAATGATCTAGAAAAAATTGTTTTAAACAAATATCCTTCATTATTAAACTTGAAAAGAAGTATATCAAAATTACCTAAAATCTCTTTCGTTAGGATGACAGGATCTGGGTCATGTTTTATAGCTTATTTTAACTCTAAAATTGATACCATTAATGCGGCTAAAATATTCAAAAAAAAACACAAAAATTATTTGTGTATAATATCTAAAACTATATAAAGTTTTACTTTTATGTTATATCAGTAAATAATTGGGGCGTAGCCAAGCGGTAAGGCAGCGGTTTTTGGTACCGCCATCCTAGGTTCGAATCCTAGCGCCCCAGCCAATTTATATGAGACTATTAAACAACCTATTATCTAAATTAAAAAAAAGTAAGAAATCAGCTTTCATAAAATTAAAAAAAACTCAAGAAATAACTAAAATATTTGATACCTTCAATAAAAATTCAGATCAAATAGAAATAAGATATGTAGGTGGTTGTTTGAGAAAAATCTTAAATAATGAAAAGGTGGACGATATAGATTTATCAGTAAACGTTAATCCTCAAAAAGTTATTGAAATTTTAGAAAAGAATAACATTAAATACCTTAAAATTGGAATAGAACATGGGACAATTACAGCGTTAATAAATGAAAAAAAATTTGAAATTACATCATTAAGAAAGGATTTAATAACAGATGGAAGGCATGCAATTGTAAAGTTTTCAAATGATTGGTTGGAGGATGCATCAAGAAGAGACTTTACTATTAATTCAATTTATTCCGATATTGATGGAAATTTATATGACCCATTTAATGGAAAAGAAGATCTTAAAATAGGTAAAGTAAAATTTATTGGAGATACTGAGAAGAGAATTAAAGAAGATTACCTCAGAATACTAAGATATATAAGATTTTTTTCAATTTACAGTAAAGAAAAACATAGCCCTAAGGTGATAAGAATAATTAAACGAAATATTCAAGGAATTTATAATGTTTCTCCAGAAAGGCTACTTAATGAATTCAGTAAAATTTTTAATTCTGGGAAAATAATAGAGTTAGGAAATGACTCATTTTCAAAGCAGGTTGTTAAATTAATTTTCCCACAATTTAAAGGATTAGATTTAATTAACGATAAATCAGTTCGCACCACAGAGTTAATTAACAAGATTGATTTCGTAGTTTTTCTAGCACTTATGGTATCAGACGAAACAGATAACGCAGAATATTTCATATATAGATTTAAAATTTCAAATAAAGATAAGAAAAGAATCTTAAATTATAAAAATCTTATTCAAAATAAAAAAAAAGCGAGCGAAAATTATCTGTGGAAAATATTTTATTATTATGGAAAACAATCTTTATTAGACTTTCTAAGTTTGGAGTTTATTAGGTCTAAGGGTAAAAATAAGAAACTTTATGAGTTTTTGAATTATTTTAAAGATAGAGATCAACCAGTTTTTCCTATTAAAGCAAGCTTATTAATGGACAAGTACAATCTTTCCGAGGGAAAAAAATTAGGAGAAAAAATAAAAAAAATTGAAATTAAATGGGTTAATAATCAATTTAAAATTTCTGATGATGAAATTAAGAATATTGTTAATCACTAGATATATTTTACGTCCTTTATTTCGAAATTTTTAATACCCGCGGGTGTTTTAATTTCTACTAAATCACCTTTATTTTTTTTAATTAAACCCATTCCTATAGGTGATTTAAAATATATCAATTTTTTTTTAAGGTCAGCCTCATCTTTTCCAACAATTTTATAATCTATGCTTTCACCTGTATCTAAGTTTTGTAGATAAACAGTTGAACCAAAAATAACTTTACCGTCGTTATGCAGAGTTGTTACATCAATTACATTTGCTCTGGCAATAATATCATTTATATGTTCGATTCTACCTTCATTCAAAGATTGTTGTTCTTTTGCAGCATGGTATTCGGCATTTTCTTTTAAATCTCCATGTGATCTTGCCTCTGCAATAGCAGCAACTATTTTTGGTCGTTTAATCTCTTTTAGATCTTTTAATTCTTCTTTTAATTTCTGAAGTCCAAAAATAGTAATAGGTTCTTTTTCCATTTATTTCCACTTCGCAATAGGAGGTAGCGACATTAAAATTGCATCTATATTTCCTTTAGTCTCTAGTCCAAATTTTGTTCCACGATCATAAAGCAAATTAAACTCCACATACCTTCCTCTTTTTATAAACTGTTTGTTTTTATCATTTTTATTCCATTTTTTATTAATTTTATTTTTAATTATCTTTTGAAAAATATATTTAAAGGTAAGACCTACATCTTTAACAAATCTAAAATCTTTTTCCCAATTTTGATTTTTATAATCGAAAAAAATACCACCAACTCCTCTTGGTTCTGATCTATGTGGTAGATAGAAATAATCATCACACCATTTTTTATATTTTTTATAAAAATTCTTATTATGCCTATTACACATTTTTTTTAGCTCCTTATGGTACCATTTCTTTTCTAAGCTATCATTAATACTTGGGGTAATATCTATTCCACCACCAAACCATCCATAACTTGTAAAAATATATCTAGTATTAAAGTGCATTGCAGGCAAGTTAGGATTTTTCATATGCATAACAATCGAAATTCCAGAGGCCCAGAATGATGATCCTTTTTTACCCCCGGATATTTTTTCCATAAATGCGTTAGACAATTTCCCATAAACTTTTGAAAAATTTACTCCGACTTTATCAAAAATTTTACCATTTCTTAAAATACGTGACTCACCTCCACCTTCATCTAATTTTTTACTTCTTTTCCATTTTTTTATCTCAAAACTTTTATTTTTTCCCTCTAATTTTATAATTTCATAGCAAATTATTTCTTGCAAAATTTTAAACCAATTACTTGCAATTTTAAATTTAATATTTTTATCCATAGTTTTTAAAGTCATTTTGTCTTAAATTCTCAGATAAAACAATAGCAACTGAAGATGCGATATTTAAAGATCTCATATTATTTTTAAGAGGAATTTTTAGTTTAAATTTTGATTTTTTATGAACTTCCGCTGGAACTCCTGCACTTTCACGACCAAATAAAAGTGTATCGTCTAATCTAAAAATAAATTTATTATACCTTTTTTTAGCTTTAGTTGTCATAAGAATAATTCTCTGGCCTTTTTTAGATTTTAAAAAATGATCATAATTGTTGTAAAATTTGATATTTTTTTTGTCTATGTAGTCCATGGCTATTCTTTTAAACCTTTTATCATTAAAGAAAAAACCGCATGGTTCAATTATTTCCAAAATTGCTCCCAAACATGAGCAAGTTCTAATAATTGCGGCTGTATTCTGGGGTATATCTGGTTGATATAAGGCTATTTTGGGTATCAATTTAGAAGTTTTGTGTGTCATTCTTTCCATAGAAAATTTTCATTTTTATATTATATGAAATCATATATTAAATAAGGATAAACTGAATTTATACAATGTCTGACAAAAAAGAAGGAAATAGAAGAGACTTTTTGTTCACAGCAACTTATGCAGTCGGTGCAGTCGGTGTGGGAGCAGTAATTTGGCCAATGATTGATCAAATGAATCCTGATGCATCAGTAAAAGCACTAGCTAGTACTGAGGTTGATGTGAGCACTATTGAGCCAGGAAAATCAATTACCGTGTTATGGAGAGGTAAACCCGTTTTTATAAAAAGGAGAACACAGGAAGAAATAAATGATGCAAGATCAGTTGATTTAAAATCTCTAAAAGATCCCCAAAGCGATGAGGAAAGAGCTAAAAATCCTGAATGGTTAGTCATGGTTGGAATTTGTACTCATTTAGGATGCGTTCCATTAAATGACAAAGGTGATTATAACGGTTGGTTTTGTCCATGTCATGGTTCACATTATGACACCTCAGGAAGAATAAGAAAAGGTCCTGCTCCAACAAATATGGAAATTCCTAAGTACGAATTTGTAAATAACAATACAATTAAGATTGGATAATTAAAATATGAGTGATCACAATTATGAACCGAAATCAAAATTTGGAAAATGGTTTAATGATAGGCTGCCTCTACTAACACTTGCTAATCATTTAACAGATTATCCAACTCCTAAAAATTTAAATTACTGGTGGACTTTTGGAGGAATATTAACTTTTTGTCTTATAACTCAAATAGTTACAGGACTTGTATTGGCTATGCATTACATAGCTCATGCTGACTTAGCTTTTAGTAGCGTTGAACATATAATGAGGGATGTTAACTATGGATGGCTTATAAGATACATACATGCAAATGGTGCATCTATGTTTTTCCTAGCTGTTTATATTCATATTCTAAGGTCACTTTTTTATGGTTCATATAAATCACCTAGAGAGATTATTTGGATAATAGGTATAATAATTTATTTACTCATGATGGCTGCTGCTTTTATGGGATATGTATTACCTTGGGGTCAAATGAGTTTTTGGGGAGCTACAGTAATTACAAATTTATTTAGTGCAATTCCTTTAGTTGGAGAGAGTATTGTCACTTGGTTATGGGGAGGATACTCAGTTGATAATCCAACTCTCACTAGATTTTTTACATTACATTACTTAATTCCATTTCTAATACTTGGATTGGTAATCTTACATATATGGGCATTACACGTACCTGGCAATAACAACCCAATAGGTATAGATATTAAAAAACCTTCAAAAGATACAGTACCTTTCCACCCCTATATTGTAATAAAAGATTTATTTGCTTTATTAATGTTTTGTATCGTATTCGCTTTTTTTGTTTTTTATGCACCAAATATTCTTGGACACGCTGATAACTATATTGAGGCAAATCCACTTGTAACCCCAGCTCATATAGTTCCCGAGTGGTACCTTTTACCCTTTTATGCAATTTTAAGATCAGTTCCAGATAAATTAATGGGAGTTATTGCAATGTTATCAGCTATTTTCATTTTAGCAGCCCTTCCGTGGCTTGATACATCTAAAGTTAGATCTGCAGTATTTAGACCTTTATACAGACAATTTTATTGGATATTCGTTTTAGACGTTTTGGTTTTAGGTTATGTTGGTGCAATGCCTGCTGAAGGACTTTATTTGTTAGTAGCAAGAGTTGCTACTGCATACTATTTTCTACATTTTTTAATAGTTTTACCTTTACTCGGTTTTATAGAAAAAACCTCTCCAATACCAATGAGTATCACAGATCCAGTTTTAGGTGGGCAAGGGGGAGCAACAAGTTTTGCCAAAATAAAAGATGAGAATAATTTTGAACAAAAAAAATAAAAGTTTAATTTTTACAGGTTTGATATTAATTTTATCCCACCTAACTTTTTCTACGATATTAGCCGCTGAAAAAGTTGACTTATTAAAAACAGATTGGAGCTTTAAAGGTCCATTAGGGAAATTTGATAGAGCATCACTACAAAGAGGTTATCAAGTTTATAAGGAAGTATGTGCTTCATGTCACTCTATGAAATATTTAAGTTATAGAAATTTAGCAGATCCAGGAGGACCTGAGTTTTCAGAGTCCCAAGCAAAAATTATAGCTGCAAGTTTTGAGATTGTAGACGGACCAAATAACGATGGAGAAATGTTCACCAGACCAGCAAAACTCTCAGATAAGTTTGTAATGCCATATGAAAATGAACAATCAGCCAAAGCAGCTAATGGTGGAGCTTACCCTCCGGATATGTCTGTACTTGTTAAAGCTCGTAAAGGTGGCGCTGATTATATTTACTCAGTTTTATTAGGCTATGAAGAAGTTCCGCCAGATATAAAATTGGACGATGGAGTGTATTATAATAAATATATGTATGGCAATAAAATCAAAATGCCGAAAGTGCTTTCGGATGACCTAATTATATATTCTGATGGAACTCAAGTAACAGAGGAACAAATGGCAAAAGATGTTGTAACTTTTTTAACTTGGGCAGCAGAGCCTCATTTGGAAACTAGGCATAAGATGGGACTAAGATCTATTATTTATTTAATAATCTTAACAATTCTAGTTTATTTCAGTATGAAAAAAATTTGGTCACGTATTGAAACGAAAGTTTAGTACATCTCCATCTTGTACAATATAATCTTTTCCTTCCAATCTCATTTTGCCTTTATTTTTAGATTCATTCCATCCTGAGTTTTCAACAAAATCTACATAAGATACTGTTTCAGCTCTTATAAAGCCTTTACGAAAATCGCTATGTATTTCCTCGGCAGCTTCAGGAGCAGTGCTATTTTTTTTTATTGTCCAAGCACGTGATTCCTCTGGCCCTGATGTAAAAAAAGTTTCTAAATCTAAAATTTTGTAACCTTTTTCGATAAGCGATTTTAAGCCAGTATTTTTTATACCAATAATTTTCATATAATTTTCTTTTTCTTTTGTATCTAGTTTGTTGATTTGGTCTTCAGTTTCTGCTGATATAAGTAAAGTATTTTTAATACCAAACTTTTCCATGACTTTAGTGGTATAATTATTACCTTCTTTAATACTTTTTTCATCTACATTACATACGTATATTTTTGGTTTTATTGATAAAAGACCGCTCTGCTTTATATATTTTGTATCAAAACTACTAGATAATAATCTCAAATCTTTATTTTGATTTATACTTTCCTTACAAGATACTAAAAAACTGTATAATTTTTCATCTAAATTTTTTTTATTTTTTTTATTTATCTGTTTATCAATAGACTCTAAATCTGAAAGAAGCATTTCAGTTTCTACTATCTCAAGATCTCTCAAAGGATCAACACTAGAGTTTACATTTTGAATATCATCCGAGTCAAAACATCTAATTAAATGAATGATTGCATCAACTTCTCTAATATGAGATAGAAACTTATTACCTAAACCTTCACCCTTTGATGCACCTTTAACTAATCCAGCGATATCAACAAATGATATAGATGTATAAATTTTTTTTTTCGAACCCGATATCTTTGTAAGTTTTTCCAATCTCTCATCAGGAACTGGGACTAGACCGATATTTGGATCAATTGTACAAAATGGAAAATTTGCTGCTTGAGCTTTTGATGAATTTGTAAGTGCATTAAACAATGTAGACTTACCAACATTTGGTAAACCTACAATACCACATTTAAAAGCCATTATTTATTATTTACTGTACTAGAAAATAAATCCAGTTTTTTATCAATAAGAATAGAAATAGACTCAGTAATATTTTTAGTTATTTTCTCTAATTCTTGCATTTCTTCATCATCAAAATTGTTTAAGACATGATCAGATACAGTGCTTTTTTCTTTTGGCTTACCAATACCAATCCTTACTCTAGAATAATCTTTACCTATAAATTTATCTATTGACTCGATCCCGTTGTGCCCAGCACTTGTGCCTCCAAATTTTGTTTTCACTTTACCGAAATCAACATCCAAATCATCATGAAAAACTATTACATTCCCAGCTTCTATTTTAAAATATTCAATTAATTCTCTTATACAAATTCCAGAATTATTCATAAAAGTTAATGGCTTAATTGCATAAACTTTTTTTTCATTAATATTTCCAGTTGTTAGTAATCCTTTAAACTTTGGTTTCTGTTTAGAAAGTCCATATTTTTTATTAATTGCGTCAACGATCTTGAATCCTATATTGTGTCTGTTATTCTCACTGTTTGGTGTTGGGTTTCCTAAACCTACTAATAAAAGCATACTAAATTAATTAATTTTTCTTGAAAAGGTCACTAAGATTATTTTTTTTCAGGTTTTTTTCCACCCTCAGGTTTTTTATCACCTTCAGCTTTTTTATCTCCATCAGCTTTTTTCTCACCAGCTTCTGTAGTTTTGACTTCTCCTTCAGCACCCTCGGTTGTAACTTCGGCTCCTTCTTCTCCTTCAGCTGTTTCGGCAGGCTTCTCTGGTTCTTTAATAATTGTTGGAGCAGCTAAAGTAGCAATTACAAAATCTCTATCTGTTATTGTAGGCATAACGTTATCAGGAAGTTTTACAGATGATATTTTAAAACTTACTCCAATATCCATACCCTCAAGATCTATAACTAGTTCTGAAGGTATATTATTTGTTGGACACTTTAATTCTACTTTTCTTCTAACTATATTCAAAACCCCACCTCTTTTAAGTCCAGGTGATTTATCGTTGTTTATAAATTTAACAGGTATTTCCAAAATAATTTTAGTACCAGCCATTACTCTCATAAAATCCAAATGTATTGGCTCGTCTGATATAGTATCATAGACTACTTCCCTAGGAATTACTTGTTGTTCTTTGCCATTTAATTTTAGTTTAACTATATTTGATAAAAAATTTTCACTTTCTAAAAGTGATTTAAGTATTTTTTTTGAAATTGATATTTTTTGGTTTTCCTCTTTTCCACCATATAAGATTGCGGGAACTTTATCCACAGATCTTAATGATTTAATTTCACCTTTAGTTTTTGTATCTCTTAGGGATGCATCAATTATATTCATAAAAAAAAAACTTTTAACACAAAAATCTTATAAAACAAGGACTATTTAAATAGATCTGACACCGAAGTTGAGTTTGAAATTCTTTTTATGGCTTCACCCATCAATTTAGAAATAGATAAAATTTGGATTTTTGAGGTATTTTTTATCTTTTGTTCATTATTTATTGTATCAGTGATAATTAATTTTTTAATAACTGATTTGTTTATTTTTTCTGTTGCATTACCGCTTAAAACTCCATGAGTCACATAAACAAAAATCTCTTTAGCTCCTTTATCTTTTAAAGCTTTTGCGGAACTTACTATAGTTCCTCCTGAGTCTATAATGTCATCAACTATTATGCATGTTTTATTTTTAACATTTCCAATTACATTCATAACTTCTGATTTTCCTGGAGAGGGTCTTCTTTTGTCAACAATTGCTAATCCAACATTTAATATCTTACCTAATGAACGAGCTCTCTCAACTCCCCCAACGTCTGGTGCAACACATAAAAGCTCTCTTTTCTTTAAATTTTTTTTTATATGTCTAGCAAAAATTGGCGTAGAAAATAAATTGTCCACAGGAATGTCAAAGAAACCCTGAATTTGTCCCGCGTGTAAATCTACCGTTACAACTCTGTCTGCACCAGCTTTAGTTATTAAATTAGAAACTAATTTTGCAGATATTGAGGTTCTAGGAACTACTTTTCTATCTTGTCTTGCATATCCAAAATACGGAATAACCGCTGTAATATTTTTTGCAGAAGATCTTTTCAAAGCATCTATGCACAACAAAAGTTGCATGAGATTATCGTTAGCTGGAGAAGATATAGTTTGAATAATAAAAATACTATTTCCCCTTATATTTTCATTTATCTCCACATAAATTTCTCCATCAGAAAAATTTCTAATACTAGAATTTACAAGTTTGGATTTTAAGAACGAGGCAATTTTTTTACTAAGTAATTTGTTGCTATTTCCTGATAATAATTTCATTGTAAAAATCTAATTAATCATAATTATAGAGATATTTCTACCATAATCCTTATCTTTTTTCATAAGTGCTCTTCTTGAACTAAAGAAATTATTTTTCATGTTAAATGTATCTTTTTTAACAATCTCTATATTTCTTACGCCTAATTTTTTTATAGAGTGAAATATATAGCCGGACAAATTAAATATAATTCGTTTTTTTGTGATTCTAAAAAAATTAATATTTTTTTTATTCTTCTTTAAAAAAATATTAAGAAAATCTTTTTTTACTTCATAACTTCTTTGAGAAATACATGGACCCACCACTACTCTTAAATTATTTAATTTGCTACCTTGCTTTTTTAGCGCATAAATAACCTTCTCATTTATGTTTTTAAAAGCACCTTTCCAACCAGAGTGAATAGCAGCAATTACTTTTTTAATAGGATCGTAAATCAGTATTGGCGCACAATCAGCTGTTAGTATACCTAAAGCTAAATTTCTCTGATTTGTGATTATCGCATCACCTTTTAATTTTTGTTTGAAAAGTTTTATTTTTTTATTTGAAACTTTATAAAATTTACTGCTATGTGTTTGAGTAAGTAAAACCAAGTTTCTTTCCTTACATCCAATTGTTCTACAGACTTTAGCTAAGTTTTTATTTATAAATTTTTTTTTGTCTTTTGAACCAGGACCACAATTTAAACTTTTGTAAATTCCTCTAGAAACTCCGCCGTTTTTATTGAAAAACCCATGGGATATCTCTGGATACTTTGTTAATATTTTTGATTTGATCAATAAAAACCTCCTTTAAAATTATTTTTTTTTGATGTTATGAATAAAACTTTAAAAAGGTCTCCCATTTGATTTTTATTGATTAGACGATTAATCCTATAAAATATATCTGCTTTTTTTGAAAAGGGTAAGTTTTTAGAAATAATCTCTCCTCTTTGGAGTATTCCTAAATTTTTTAAAAAGGTTCCCTGGTTAGAAAAACCACCAACTTTTAGATTTAGATTTTTAACAATTTTTTTTATCAAATTATAATTTAAATTATAAGTAATATCTGCATTTGAAACATTGTTTAAAAAAAAGTTAGTTTTATGTTTGAATATAGACTTAACTGTGTTTTTCATTTTGTTTTTATCAGTGCCATAATCAATAATTAACAAGCCTCCCTCAGAATTATTGATATTTTTACCTATCTTTCTTAGGATTTTAAATAACAGCGGAGAAAATTCTATGAAAGTTTGTTTTTCAGCAATGTCAAAACCTAATGTTTTTTTAAGATCACCAATATTGTATAATACGTTTGTAGTCTGAAAATGATTTTTACTATTAATTCTTATATTTTTTTCGTACCATTTTTTTTTTATTTTTGTAAATTGTTTGACAGGCAATGCATCAAAAAACTCATTTGCTAAAAAAATATTTAAATCTTGATCTTTTTCATTAATAGAATTAATCCATTGCACGTCTAAACTTGATAATTTTTTTTTTTGTATACCTTTTAGATATTTACTCTTTTCGAAAATATAAAATTTACAACTCTTATAAAATTTTGGAAACTGTTTGATGGTTGATATTATTTGGTTAAGCATTTCACCATTACCCGCGCCTAGCTCAATAATTTTAACTTTATTTGGGCAGTTTTTATGTTCCCAATAAGACACGCACCATATTGCTATCATTTCAGAAAATAAAACTGAAATATGAGGAGATGTTATATAATCTCCCTTTTTTCCAAAGGGATCTTTTTTCATGTAGTATCCACTTTTTTTATCGTAAAGTGCCCACTCTATGAATTTATCTAAAGGTAGGTTTTTTTTTTTCATAAAGTAAAATCAATCCAATTAAGAAGAAGACAAAACTTATCATCTGACCAAGCGTAAAAATTCCCAAGATAAACCCTAAATGCATGTCTGGTTGTCTGAAAAATTCGCAAAAAAATCTAAAAATGGAATATAAAATTAAAAAGTAAGATGATAATAGACCTTGTTTAATTAAATAATGTTTTTTCAAAATTAAATTCATTATTAAAAATAAGACTACACCCTCTAGTAATGCTTCGTAAATTTGGGATGGATGTCTGTTAAGATTATCTATTTTAATAAACTTTACCGCCCAAATGACTTCTGATACTCTTCCATATAGTTCAGAATTTATATAATTAGCAATTCTTCCAAAAAATATTCCGATTGGAGCAGCCAATGAAATTAAATCCAAAAATTTATAATGATCAATTTTTCTTTTTTTTCCAAATAGGATTGTCGATATTACTACTCCCACCAAACCTCCATGGAAAGACATACCTCCTTGCCAAATCATAAAAATTTGAAATGGATTATTAAGATAATAAATAGGATTATAAAATAGGACATAACCAAGTCTACCTCCAATTATAATTCCAAGAATAATACCAGATATCAAATCATTAAAATTTTTTTCTACTTCTGGGTCTTTAACAATTTTTTTTATATATACCCATCCCAAAATCACTCCAAAAATATAGGCTAATGAGTACCATCTTAGCTCAAAAGTGAATATCTCGATTGCCACAGGGTCAAGATTATTAATAAACATATGAATTTTAATATTTTAGATTATATTAAATTATAAAGTAAACTATGGCAAAATCAAAACTTATCATTGACAAAATAGCCAAATTATTTGAGCAAGGCTTAATAACCTATAAGGATTTAAGCAAAGAAATATTAAATATAATAAATTCAAAGCGTGATGAATTCATTTTTAGAATGAAACTAGTAAGCAAAGAGGAAATGGAAATCTTAAGTAAAAGAGTAGAAAATCTTGAAAAAAAAAATAAAAGAAAAAAAGAGTTATAAAAAAACCATTAAAAAGGCAAAAAAATCTTAACTCGCAATCCTTTTAATGGAGAATTGTCTAAAATAATATTACCTCCGTGAGATCTTACAATATCTGATGCTATCGACATCCCTAAACCAACGCTCGATTTTGAATCTCCTCTACCTTTGTTAATCTTGTAAAATGGTCTAAATACATTTTCATACTCTTTTTTTTCAATTCCGGGTCCATCATCATCAATTATGACAAGTATTTGACCGCTAGTCTTTGTGAGTTGGACATGAATATTTTCTCCATATTTTAAGGAATTATCTAAAATGTTATTAATACATCTCTGTATTAAGTTTTTACGAGCGCTAATTTCAATATTCTGATCAATATTTGATATTATTTTCATATTTTCATGTTTTTCTATTAATCTTTTTAATAAATTAGAAATATTAAATCTTTCGGTTTTCTCCAAAAATCTTGTTCTTGAGAATTCTAAATATTCATTTAGCATTTTTTCCATTTCTAAAACGTCATCTGAAAGTTTTTTTGATATTGAATTGTCTTTTATAAATGAAAGTTGAAGCTTAATTCTCGTCAATGGTGTTCTTAAATCGTGACTAATACCTGATAGCATTTCAGACCTCTGATTTAAGTGTCGAATAATTCGTTTTCTCATTTTCTCAAACTCGTATCCTGCCTGTCTTATCTCCAACGCCCCAGAAGGTCTGAATTCCTCTATTTCCTCACCTCTTCCAAATTTAGCTGAAGCCCTAGCCAGGTTTATAATGGGTCTAGTTTGATTCTTTAGAAAAATTAATGAGATTATTATTAATAAAAAAGCTGGCAGAGTAATCCAAAGTGCAAACATTCTTGCAGATGAGTTTTGGACTCTCTCTTTCTGTATATAAAATTGAAAATAACCACTTTCGTGAGAAATTTTTAAGAGTATCAAATTTTTATATGAAGTTGTATCAAACCAGTAAGTAAGATTTTTTGATTTTAGTTCTCGTCTAAGTATTCTATCCATTGGACTAAACCATCTCTCATTATTTTGCTTTGGAATTATTTTGTTGTCAATAAAATTTACTTTAAAATTCAAATGTTCATTAAATAGTTTTGTTAGATAAGTTTTATCATAATTTTCATTTTGATAAGCGTTAATAAAAGTTTTTATCTCACCAACCAGAGCTCTAGTCATACCTTTATTTGTTTTAATCCAGAGTGAGTCAAAAAAAACAACAGAAATAGTTAATTGTAAAATTATTATTGGCGCAGCAACTATTATTAATGCCCGGTAAAAGAGTTGTTTTGGTAAAAGATTTTTAAATATTCTACTCAATCCATAAAACATAACCAATACCTCTAATTGTTTGTAAATATTTTGGATTTTTAGGATCTACTTCAATTTTTTTTCTTAACCTAGTTATTATTACATCAATTGATCTTTCTTTATCGAGATTTATAAAACTAGCAATATCTTCTCTCGTAAAAGTTTTTCCAGGATCATTTATCATCTTCTCAAGAATAGTTTTTTCAGTATTATTTATTTTATATTCTGATGAATTGCATAAGATTATCATTTTATTTAAGTCAATTTTAATATTATCAAATTCAATTAATCTTTTTTGATTACTAGATATGGTTTTTTTCAATATATTTTTTATTCTAAGTACTAATTCTTTTGGTTCAAAAGGTTTAGGTAAATAATCGTCAGCCCCAACCTCTAATCCTTTAATTCTCTCATCGGGCTCTCCCTTAGCAGTAAGTAAAATTATTGGAGTATTAATCTTTTTTTTATTTTCTTCAGTAAACTCTAGACCTGTTTTGCCGGACATCATAATATCTAAGATTATAATATCAAATTTTATAATTTTAACTTTCTCCAAAGCTTCTTCAGCACTTTTAGCAGTAGTTACTAAAAAGTTATTTTCATTCAGAAATTGTTTTACAAGACTTCTTATACCATCATCATCATCAACAACCAAAATATGAGCAGCAAATTTATTCATTTATTATTTTTTTTAATACATTTTCGAAAAACAAAACTTCTTCAGATGAAGATTTTAGAAAAGCTTTTTCAATTCTTTTTTTTTGAATTTTAAAAATTTCATCAAATATTTTGTTTCCTTTGTCATTTAAATAAACTTTTTTAACCCTAGAATCATTTTTACCTTTTTCATAATATATTAAATTGAGTCTTTTGAGATCTTTTAAAACCCTATTTAAACTTTGTTTTGTAACCTTGAGTTTTTTCAAAAGGCCAGAAATAGTTATTCCTTTATATGAGGATATCAAATGAATTACCTTATGATGCGCTATTCCAATTGAATGGTTTTCAAGTGTTCGCTTTGCATCAGAGAAAGAAGCTTGATAACCAATGAATATTTTTTCAATAAATTGTTTTAACTGCTCATCTTTTAAATATAAAAGTTCACGCATACTAGTAAGTTATATTGACATATTATACATACAAAGATATTTTTTTAATAAATAATTCTTTTATGGTTCCATTCGACAAAAGAAAAGGCAAAATTTGGTATAATTCTGATCTAGTTGATTGGTCTGATGTAAAATTACATGTTCTAAGTCATGGTTTGCACTATGCAAGTTGTGTTTTTGAAGGTGAGAGAGTTTACGATGGTCAGATTTTCAAATTGGAGGAACATACATCAAGATTTTTTTATTCAGCAAAAAGAATGGGTTTTCAAATACCATACTCAGAACAAGAAATAAATAAAGCTACCAATGAACTTATCTCGACACAAAAAGTATTAAATGGATATGTCAGGCCTGTTGCTTGGCGTGGAAGTGAAATGATGGCGATTTCTGCACAAAAAACTAAAATACATGTTGCTTTAGCTGCTTGGGAATGGGGATCTTACTTTGATCCAAAACTAAAAACCCAAGGTATAAAATTAAATATATCAAATTGGAGAAGACCATCACCAGAATCAATTCCATGGGATACAAAAGCCTCAGGTTTATACATGATTTGTACTTTATCGAAACATGAAGCTGAAAGGGAAGGTTATACCGACTCTTTAATGCTTGATCATGAGGGAAATGTAGCTGAAGCTACAGGAGCTAATATTTTTTTTAAAGATAAGCAAGGAAATTTACATACTCCAATACCCGACTCTTTTTTAGATGGCATAACAAGAAGAACAGTTATAGAAATAGCAAAATCTAAAAAAATTAAAGTTTTTGAAGAAAAGATATCCCCAAAAAATTTGAGTGAGTTTGTGGGTTGCTTTTTAACAGGTACTGCAGCAGAGGTAACTCCAGTGTCTACTATCGCTGATTTAAAATTTAATGTATGTGATACTATATTAGATTTAGCCGAAAGCTATCAGTCTATAGTTAGAAACAAAAAAGCAGCCTAATTTTTTTCATCCTCAGATATTGCATGATCTATTCCTTTCCTCATGTATTCATAACCTGTAAATAATGTTAAAAAAGCTGAAAGCCACAAAAGTACTATCCCAATAGTTTGCGCATTATAATCTTGAAAGTTTAAAATTTTATTTCCTGTTTCACCAGTTAATAAAAGTGAAATAGCAAACATTTGTAGAAAAGTTTTTAGTTTAGCTAAGTTTGAAACTGGCAATTTTATTTGACCTTTGGCTAAAAATTCTCTTAGTCCAGAAATTAAAATTTCTCTGGTAAGTATTATTATCGCGGCGATTACCTCGAAACCTTTAATTGTATTATCCATAACCAAAAGTATTAGTGCAGTTGCTACAATTATCTTGTCTGCAATAGGATCAAGCAGCTCTCCTAGTTTAGACTCCTCTCTAAACATTCTTGCTAATAGGCCATCTAAAAAATCTGTAAATGAAGCTATAACAAAAAGCAAAAAGGGTATCATATCCCCATAAAATCCTGGCAGATAAAAAGTAAATACAAATATTGGTACAATAATAATCCTACCAATTGTAAGGTAATTTGGAATTTTAAATTTCATTCGTGGAAATAGTTATATATCTTTTTTGCAACTTTTTCTTCAACACCCTCTACTAATTTTATTTCATCAAAACTTGCAGATTCTACTGCTTTCGCCGATCCAAAATGATTAAGCAGTGCCCTTTTTCTAACGGATCCTATACCTGCAATTTGATCTAAAAGCGATTTACTAATTCCTTTTTTCCTTTTAGCTCTATGAGCGCTAATTGCGAATCTATGAGCTTCATCTCTAAGTCTTTGAAGAAAAAATAACGTTGGGTCGTTTCTATTAAACTTAAAATCTTTACCATTATGAAAAAACGTTTCATTACCGCTATTTCTGAACTTTCCTTTTGCAATAGAAATAACTGGAATTTCATTTAGTCCAAGCTCGTTCATTGTTTGTCTTGCTGAGGAATATTGGCCTTTACCACCGTCTATTAAAACCAAATCAGGAAAAGTTAAGTAATTCCCTTTTTCTTGAATTGCTCTTTTAAATCTCCTATTTAGTACTTCTCTAACCATTCCATAATCATCTTGTTTAAAGTTTTCTGTTTTAATATTAAATTTTCTGTATCTTTTCTTTATAAACCCTTCCTCACCGTAAGTAATTAATGCTCCAACACTGTCTGTTCCCTGAATGTGACTATTGTCATAAACTTCTACTAGACTGATACTATTTTCTAATTTAAATTTTTTACCAACTTCATCCAATAAGTTTCTATTATTTTGACTTTCATATAATTTTCTATTTAAGCTATTTTTTGCATTTTTGACTGCAAGGTTAATTACTCTAAGTTTTGATCCTTTTTTTGCAGTTGAAATAATTATTTGTTTTCCCTCCTTTTTTGATAAAGTTTTTTCAATTAGTTTCCTCTCTTTTATATCCTGACTCAAAATTATAGAATTTGGAACAGCTTTATTTTCATAAAACTGTGAAACAAAGGAATTTATTATTTCACTTAAATTTTCATCTGGGTCATGTTTTGGGAAAAAAGCTTGATTGCCCCAATTTTGTTTGGATCTATAAAAAAAAACCTGAATACAAGTTTTTCCTGATTCTTTATAACCCGCTATCACATCTGCCTCAACTAAGTTCGCTTCATTTACCGTCAACGAGGATTTAATTATATTCAAAGATTTAATTTTATCTCTTAATATTGCAGCTTTTTCAAAATCAAGTTTCTCACTTGCAACTTCCATTTGTTGCGAAAGTGTTTTTTGAATCTTTCTTGATTTTCCTCTGCTTAAAAATTCATCTGTAGCTTCAACTAACTTAGCATAATCTTCTTCATTAATTTTTCCTCCACAAGGTCCTGAGCATCTTTTAAGAAAATAGTTAAAACATGTTTTGTTTCCTATTTCTACTTGCTGATCTGTACAAGATCTTAGTAAAAAAATTTTTTGAATAGTTTTAATCGCCATATTAACCGCCAATGAGCTAGCGAAAGGCCCGTAGTATTTTCCTGCTCTATTTTTAGCACCCCTGTGTCTTTCAATTCTTGGAAATTTATGATCTGAAATGAAAATATATGGAAAAGATTTGTCATCTTTTAATAAAATATTAAACTTAGGTTTATATTTTTTTATAAGATTTGCTTCTAAAAGTAATGCTTCACTTTCATTTGTTGTCGTTGTTACATCTAGTTTTCTAGTTTGAGATAACATTCTTTCTGTTCTGATAATGTGATTTTTTTCTGATAAATAACTTTTTAGTCTATTTGGAAGGTTCTTTGCTTTACCTACATATAAAATTTGATTATCACCATTAAGCATTCGATATACACCTGGAAGCTTTTGAATTAATGGTAATTCTTTTTTAATTACATCTTTTCCTATTTCAATGTTTTTCATGACTTCTTTTCTTTGAAATTTGAATACCAACGGATCTACAATCTTTCATTATTTCAAGCTTTTCAATTTGAAGAGAAATTTTATCTATTCTTTTATCCTTAAATAATTCATCAAACACATCTTCAGCAAGTGTTTCTAAAAAGTTATAATGTTTGTTTTTGGTTAGTTTTTTAATTAACCTAACCAGCTTAGCGTAGTTTACTATTGACTTTAAATCCTTATCACTTGTTGGTTTTTTGTCTCTATAGTTTGCCTCCAAACTAAATTTGACTTTCTGAGGTTTTTCTTTTTCAAAATCAAAATATCCTAATTTAAGATTTAATATTAATTCCTTAATAATAACCTTTTTTTCATAATTGAATAAAATTTTACTTTTATCTAATTTTACTACTCTGAGATTGCTCTTTTTCATTCACTTACCTTCATTATATCTGGTGTTTGCCAATTTAAACTTTGCCCACTATCTATAGCCAAAACTTGTCCTGTAATAGAACTGTTTTTAATAAAAAAGTCAACTGCATTACAAATCTCACTAACATCAACTTGTCTTTTCAGGGGTGTTGACAAGTATTGTTTTTTAAAGTGTTTTTCTGACTGCCTTTTGTTTTTAATTGTTGGACCTGGAGCTATACCATTTACTCTAATATTTGGGGCAAAACTCATGGAACTAGTTTTAGTCAATGTATATAAACCTGTTTTACTTATAGTGTATGAAAAAAAATAAGGAGTTAATTTAAACACTCTTTGATCAATTATATTAATAATATTATTATTTTTCCCTCGTACATTTTTTGAAAATTCTTTAGATAAAAGAGCTGGCGCCTTTAGATTTGCGGAAATATGTTCTTCCCATTTTTTTGAAGTAAAATTTTTCAACTCATCATTCTCAAATATTGATGCATTATTTATTAAACAATCAAAATATTTCATTCTTGATTTTGAAAACTTAATTATTTTATAAATGTCTTTCTCTTTTCTTAAGTCACCTTTTACTAAATGAACTTTTGATCCTAAATTGAGTAATTTTTTTTTTAAATTTTCAGCTTTAGATTTTGATTTATTGAAATGGATTATAATTTCTATATTTTTTCCAGATAATTTCTCTGCGATTGCAGCACCTATTCTAGTAGCCCCACCCGTAATTATTATCTTCCTTGCTTCCACTTTTTATCTCTCTTTTTTGTAACTCTTGTACCAGGCATTCCTAGTGTAGATCTACCCTTAGGGTAAATCTTATTTTTTATATCATACTGTCTTATCTTAGGGTTTAAAGTTATTTCAAGTTCGGTGCTTTGTAGTTTTCTTATTTCATCTCTTATTTTTGCTGCTTCTTCGAATTCAAGGTTAGATGCAGATTCTTTCATTCTTTTATCTAAAGCCTTAATGTGTTTTTTTAAATTTCCACCAATATTAGACCCCTCACTAATCTGAACATAATCTTTTTCATAAACACTTTCTAAAATATCACTAATTTCTTTTTTTATTGATTTTGGATTAATTTTGTTTTTTTTGTTATATTCAAGTTGAATTTTTCTTCTTCTATCAGTCTCTTTAATAGCTTTTTTTATACTTTTAGTCTCTTTATCTGCATAAAGAATAACTCTTCCATCTAGATTCCTAGCAGCTCTTCCAATTGTTTGAATTAATGACGTTTCTGATCTTAAAAATCCTTCTTTATCCGCATCTAAAATCCCAACTAGGGCACATTCGGGAATATCAAGTCCTTCTCTCAAAAGATTAATTCCAACTAGTACATCGAATACTCCCATTCTAAGATCTCTCATTATTTCTATTCTTTCGAGAGTATCAATATCGGAATGTAAATACCGTACCTTTATGCCATTTTCATGCAAATACTCTGTTAGATCTTCAGCCATCTTTTTCGTTAGGGTAGTTACTAGAACACGATAATTTTTATCAACAACTCTTTTACATTCGTACATTAGGTCATCAACTTGATTTTTTGCAGGTCTTATTTCGACTTCAGGATCAATCAAACCTGTAGGTCTAATTACTTGATCGATAAATTTACCCTTTGTTTGTTTAAGTTCCCATGGACCCGGAGTAGCTGAAACAAAAACTGTTTGAGTTCTCATTAAATCCCATTCCTCAAACTTAAGCGGTCTATTATCCATGCATGAAGGTAGTCTAAATCCATATTCCGCTAAAGTACTTTTTCTTGATCTATCGCCTTTAAACATTCCATTTAGCTGAGGAACAGTAACATGGGACTCATCAACAAATATTAGAGTATTATCTGGAAAATATTCAAAGAGAGTAGGAGGTGGTTCACCAGGCTTTCTACCAGACAAAAATCTCGAATAATTTTCTATTCCGGCACAAGATCCAGTAGCCTCAATCATTTCTAGATCAAACTTTGTTCTTTCCTCTAACCTTTGAGCCTCTAATAACTTATTTTCATCCCTATGTTTTTTTAAAGTAATTTCTAGTTCTTTTTTAATATTTACTATTGCTTGATCAACTGTGGGCTTAGGTGTTATGTAATGACTATTAGCATAAACTTTTATTAAACTAAGCTCCCTAATTTGATCACCTGTTAAAGGATCAAATTCCTGAATTTTCTCTAATTTTTCACCAAATAAACTTAATCTCCATGCTCTATCTTCTAGATGTGATGGAAAAATTTCCAAGTATTCTCCTCTTGCCCTGAAAGTTCCTCTATGAAAATTTTGATCATTTCTTTTATATTGTAAATTTACTAGAGATTTAATTATTTGTTCACGGTTATAATCATAATTTTTCTGAAGCGTTAGAGTCATTTTACTATATGCTTCAACTGAACCAAGTCCGTAAATACAAGAAACACTTGCAACAATAAGTACATCATCTCTTTCTAGCAAAGATCTTGTTGCTGAGTGTCTCATTCTATCAATCTGCTCATTTATTGAGGCTTCTTTTTCAATATAGGTGTCTGACCTTGGTACATAAGCTTCTGGAGTATAATAATCGTAATAGGATACGAAATATTCTACGGCATTATATGGAAAGAAACTTTTCATTTCTCCATAAAGTTGAGCAGCAAGAGTTTTGTTTGGAGCCAAAATTAGGGCAGGTCGGTTTGTTGCCTCTATTACCTTTGCCATAGTAAAAGTTTTTCCTGAACCTGTAACTCCAAGCAATACTTGATTAAACTCCCCCTTTTTTGCACTCCGAACTAACCTTTTAATTGCTTCTGGCTGATCCCCAGCAGGTTTAAAGTCAGATTTGATTTTAAATTTTTTACCACCCTCAAGTTTTCCTGAAAATTCTGGATTTTTGCTTTGAATATCTGTAATTAAATCTTGATAAGTATTTTGCATAAAGTAAATAAAGTAGTGTATTAAAATATTATTTCAATGAGCATAATATCAAACAGTTTAAAGAGAATTAAGCCATCTCCTACTATCGCTGTATCTCAAAAAGCTAGGGAGTTAAAGGCTGCAGGTAAAGACGTAATTGGATTGGGAGCGGGAGAACCAGACTTTGATACGCCCGATAATATTAAGGAAGCTGCAATCAATGCTATTAAAAAAGGGGATACTAAATACACAGCAGTTGATGGAACACCAGCATTAAAGGAAGCAATTATAAAAAAGTTTATAAGAGAGAATAATCTGAATTACAAAATTGATCAAATCACAGTTGGCGCAGGAGGCAAACATGTTATTTATAATTTGATGATGGCAACCTTAAATAAAGATGACGAGGTAATTATACCAGCACCTTACTGGGTTTCTTATCCTGATATAGTTCTGCTCGCTGGAGCCAAACCTATTATCATAGAGTGTCCTGAAGAACAGGGATTCAAACTAAGTGCAAAAGATTTACAAGAAAATATTAACAATAATACAAAATGGTTGATATTAAATTCACCTTCAAATCCAACTGGAGCTTGCTATACCGAACAAGAAATAAGAAATTTATCTCATGTTCTAAAAAGGAACCCACATGTAAATGTTCTTAGCGATGATATTTATGAGCATATTGTTTATGAGGGATTTAAATTTTTTACAATCGCTGAAATTCCTGAGATAAAAAATAAAGTTTTTACAATGAATGGTGTAAGCAAATCTTATGCAATGACCGGATGGAGAATTGGATATGCTGCTGGGGACAAAGAGATAATAAAAGCAATATCAAAAATTCAATCACAATCAACTACTAACCCATCATCTATAAGTCAAGCTGCGGCAGTGGAGGCTTTAAATGGTAATCAAGAATTTATTAAGATAAGAGCACAATCTTTTCAAGAAAGGAGAGACTTTGTTGTAAATTCTTTAAATTCAATAGAGGGAATTAACTGTATTAAGCCAGATGGTGCATTTTATGTTTTTCCAAGTTGTAAAGGTTTGTTTGGAAAAAAAGACAAAAAAGGAAACAAAATAACCACAGATAGTGAATTTGTTGAGTCCTTATTAGAAAATAATGGTGTAGCAGTTGTACAAGGTTCTGCTTTTGGGTTGGATGGATTTTTTAGAATCTCTTATGCAACTTCAATGGATAAACTTAAAGAGGCGATGGAAAGAATCAAAAAATATTGTGAAGATTTAAAATAATAATCGTTATGTTTCTGACAGATGTTTTTCAGCTTCTAATGCAGCCATACATCCCATGCCTGCAGCAGTAACTGCTTGTCTAAAAATTTTATCCTTAACATCTCCCGCTGCAAATACACCGGGAATATTTGTTTTAGTGGAATCAGATTTTGTTTTTAGATATCCTTCATTATCCATTTCAAGCTGATCTTTAAAAAGTTGAGTTGCTGGATCGTGTCCAATTGCAACAAACAATCCATCAATTTTTAACTGTTCTATTTTTTTAGTCTTAACATTTTTTATTTTTAATCCAGTCACATTTTTTGGATCCTTATCTCCAACAACATCCTCAACTACAGTATCCCAAATAATTTCAATTTTCTTATTTTCCATAAGTTTTTTTTGAAGCATTTTTTCTGCTCTTAACTTATCTCTTCTATGAATTAATTTTACTTTTGAAGCAAATTTAGTTAAAAACATAGCCTCTTCAACAGCAGCATTACCTCCTCCAACAACTGCTACAGATTTTTCTTTGAAAAAAAAACCATCACAGGTCGCGCACGCTGAAACCCCAAAACCTCTATATTCTTGCTCAGATTTTAAATTTAACCATCTTGCTTGAGCGCCTGTAGAAATAATAATTGAGTCAGCAGTATATTTTTTTCCACTTTCACCAACTGCCTCAAAAGGCTTCGACTTTAAGTTTACTGAGGCAATGTGATCCTCAATCATTTCTGTTCCAACAGCTCTAGCTTGCTCTTTCATTTCATCCATCAACCATGGACCTTGAATTGCCTTTGCAAAGCCTGGGTAATTCTCAACATCTGTTGTAGTTGTCAATTGTCCTCCAGGCTCCATTCCATGTATCAATATTGGTTTTAACATTGCTCTTGCCGCATATACAGCGGCAGTGTATCCGGCAGGTCCAGATCCAATTATTAACACTTTTGTGTGTTTAGTTGGATTTTGATTCATATCAAAGCTATATAGTAATTTATGTCTAAATTAAAAGGGTTATTATTAA
>MDTB01055038.1_pt1 | contig 27684 bp, 29 predicted proteins | sample 811161 | NCBI WGS metagenome assembly MDTB01 (sample SAMN05326650, study PRJNA326480) | marine metagenome | isolation source: seawater | place: Mediterranean Sea | collected 2009
AATAATGCCTCGCTTATTAATAATCAACCGAACCGGTGGTTTCTTCGATTTCAGATCTTCATATGAAGAAATACCATACTTGTCAGCGAAGTCTTTGGTTACCATCGGTTGGAATGCGCCAAAGTTATACATCACAGCCATTGCACGCAGATTAGTTACCGGCGCTTTGTAAGGATCTGTGCCTTTCGCAGCGATCTTCGCTTCAGCATCATGCATTATGCCGAAATCCACCTTTTGAGACGCAACCTGCACGGCATTAGCGAAACCACCGCCCGAGGTCTGATAGGTTACTGTCGCATTTGGGTAACTAGCGCGCATTGCCTTATCAACACCGGCTCCCAGAAGCGACCATAAGCCGCCTGGACTAGCCCCTGCCAAAATATAATTATCTTTGGCGACCACATTGGCAGACGCCAGACCTATACAAGTTCCAACGACCACAGTTTTTATTACTTTTCTTATGCCCAGCATAACTTCTCCTTCTTATTTTTCAGTTTTACTACACCACTTTTACATTATCTCTGCCACTTAACCAGAACCAAAACAAAATTCCAATACCAGCGATAAATCCTAAGCTTTGATATGCAAGAAAAGGCGTCAACAGCGGGACGACTAGAGCGAAAGTTAACAATCGCTGAAATGCCCCCAACGGACTGTTAAAGCACCCCGCTGATGCAACAGAGATTAAAAGAAATGCAAGTACGGCTCTCAGTGTAGCCCACGTTACTTCGACCATTGTTCCTTCCCCCAGCAGCGTAGGATCCAAGACGAAAAAGAAAGGAAGTAAAAAAGCTCCCACAGCGAACTGGACTCCCTTAAACGATATCTTCATCGGGTTATCGTCGGCGATCGAGGCAGCCGCGAAAGCGGCGACAGCCACAGGTGGAGTAATCGCAGAAAGGACTGCGTAGTAGAGTAAGAATAGATGCGCAGCCATCTCTGGTACCCCCAGCTTAATCAGCAATGGACCGATTAAGACAGCGGCCAAGATATATGAACTCACTGTGGGCATGCCCATACCCAAGATGATCGTCATAATTGCGGCAACGACGAGTGTGAGCCAAATGGCGTCGCCGGTCATTAGAAATACGAGCGCTGAGAGCTTGGCCGCAAGTCCTGTCATCGTGATCCCACCGATCACAAAACCTGCAGCGGTGCATGCTCCAACGACGGGTGCCAGGCGTCGTCCCGTTTCCGCCAAGGTCTCAACAATCCGCGTAACAGACAGGCGGGTTTGTTTCCTGAAGAATGAGATCGCAATCACGGCGACCGCACCGAACAGGGCGACGAACGTGGGGCTGTATCCTTCGAACAGAGCCCAGACAATCGCAGCCAACGGCACCAAGAATAATCCACCGTTTTTCATGGTCTCCGATAGCGGTGGTACCGCGCTTTTATCCAGTCCCTTTAGACCCAACCGGACCGAGGTATAGTGGACCTGTGAGTAGACAGAAAAGTAGTACAAAAGAGCAGGGATTGTTGAGGCAACGACGATGTCGAGATATGGGATACCTGTGTATTCGGCCATGATGAACGCAGCAGAGCCCATCACGGGTGGCAAGATACTCCCACCTGTGGAGGCCGCCACCTCAACGGCGCCCGCAACCGTCGCCGGATAGCCAATTTTTTTCATCATTGGGATCGTAATTGAGCCGGTGGTCACTACGTCTGAGGTCGGACTACCAGAAATAGTCCCATAAAGGCCCGAAGATACCACCGCAATTTTAGCCGGCCCCCCGACCCGTGCACCTGCAACCGAGGCCGCGAGGTTATTAAAAAACTCACCTCCACCCGCGTTCGCCAGAAATGTACCGAACAAGACGAATAATAAAACATACGTAGCCGCTACCCTGAGTGGTGTTCCAAACAAGCCATCCGTCGTGAAGATCATGATGTCTAGAAAGTGTTCGAAGCCGATATAGCCATGCCCAAACGGGGCCGGCAACACGTGACCGTAAAGGTTATAGATCATGAACGAGATAACGATACCCGTCAGCAATAAACCAACCGTGCGACGACACACCTCAAGACACAGAAGAATCAGCAGACTGGCAAACGCTATATCTATCGCCGATAAAGGATCCAGTAAAGTGATCCGGGTGGCGATCGAGTCAGCGTTAATCGCGAAATACAGACCACAAGCTATACTGGAAGCAACAAAAACCCAGTCATAGATAGGGACTCGGTCAGGATCATCCTCGAGCCGTTCACTCCTTGCCGCGATTGTGGAAAACACGAGAACCAACATGAACGACAAAAACAAAGTCACCAGCACGAGCGCGTCGAGTCTAGAAAAAACCGCCGCATAGGCAGACCACAGAATAAATATGGCCCCATAGGCAGTAAGTAAATTACCGACTACACCGTCAGGTCTTCGCGTATATCCAGAACTAAAAAAACCGCCTAACGTCATCCACTAAACCTTAAAAGACTCAGATGTGTTTTCAAAAAATAGATCCTCCGGCGACATTAAACAGTCGGCCACCCCTTGGTCATAGCAGTACCTGGCAAATGTCTCCAGCGTCGTTCTGTTCTCCTCGACCCCGTAGGTCCAGAGATCATGGCCGCCATACATGGCCCGCGAATCGTTCATAGCTGAAAAGATCCATGGCATCGGGACAGCCGAGGCTGTCGCATCACAGAGCCGCCTAACGCAACGCTCTCTCGCCTGATCCAGGCCTTTGTATATCGTCTGCGCGACCCACGGGGTCTGTCCAAGAATATCGTCACGAATCACAATTGTGTGCATGATCGGGAAACACCCTGTCTTCTCAAAATACTCACGCTCAATCTCTCTCGGGTCTTCGAACATCCTTACGATACGGGGGTCCCCGTCTTTGAATGACTGTATCGGGTGAGCGGTAATGACTGCATCAACAGCACCAGAGAGGAGCAGTTCGTTTAGATTATGTTGCGTATCTGGCTGAAGATTCACCCAACTGGGTAGGTTAAACTTAACTTTCTCAGCCCTGCCCGGCTGATGGACACCCGACTGCACCCATGTGATAGAACCCAAGTCGACATCGAACTGATCCACAAGGGCACCCCTAACATACACACCAGCGGTCTGACCCCACTCAGGGATACCGACCCGGCGGCCCTCTAGATCCTTTGGGGTCCTTACGTCTGATTCGGCCCGAACATAAATAGCTGAGTGGCGGAACACTCGCGACGGGAAGACTGGGATCGCGACCCCGCGGGCCTGCCCTTTTGATCTCAGGCTGACATATTTGGCAAACGAATGTTCGGAGATCTCGAACTCACCAAACTTTATGAACCTAAAAAAAATCTCTTCAACGGGGAGCTTCAGTTGGGTTAATTCAACACCCTCGGTCACGACCTCCGGCTCAAAGATGTCTCTCACGTGATCATAGTCGTGGCAGGCGAATGTTAGTCTCAGCATGAATGCCCCGTAAGTTGAATGCGTTTTTATTATTAAAATAGGCCACTTGCAGAACGCTACTACTTAGGTATCTAATCGTCAACGAGGTCGACCAATAATAGGCAAATCAAAATGAGGTGGGACGGAGACCAATGGACGCACTAGTGTCGCTATCTTTCGAGGCCCTACTTTTGATCACCCTTATCGTGTTTCTCGGTGGCCTAATCAAGGGATTTCTTGGGTTCGGTATGCCACTCTTCGCGACCCCACTGCTCGCCCTATTTATGCCTCTCCTAAGCGTCATACCAATGATGGCAGTCCCAGTTCTGGCGTCTAACATCTACCAAGCCAAATTTTCAAAGAAGAGCCTAGAGTACTGCAAAAGATTTTGGCCGCTAGGACTCGGACAGATTATTGGTGTCAGCCTGGGTGTACAGGTATTAGTGAGTGCTGATTCAAACGTACTCAAAATCTGTCTTGGACTGATCGTACTGATCAACATCGCACTACGGACCATCAAATGGAAACTCAAGATACCATCAGAGAAAGAGGTGATCAGTGGCCCCGTCGGTGGGTTAGCCGCGGGAATAGTTGGAGGCACTACATCGTTCGTCGGGCCACTGCTCGTGCTCTACTTATCCTCTCTTGAGAACCTTAAGAAAGATGACTTCGTGAAAGCTATCGCACTACTGTATCTTGGTGGGTTTCTACCAATGTACGGGGGGTTAGCGTTACTCGGATCGTTCAGCTGGACACAGCTTCTCGGTTCGTTTGCGATCTGTTTCCCTATGCTGATCGGGATCTGGTTGGGAGAAAGGATGCGATTCAAAGTCTCGGAGGCGCTATTTGAGAGAGCGGTGATGATCACGTTGGGGCTCATCGCGCTATCCCTTATTCATCGATCCTCATTGAACTTACTAGGATGGTAGCCGAGAACATGTCAGACACTGCCTACGATTCGACAGATATAACACGCCAGTCAACGTTTCCGACGGACCACTCGATTGCATATCTGGCCCGCGAAATTACAAGAATCTACACGCGAAACCTGCAAGACGCGATCGCAGATCACGGTATCTTGATCGGCCAGTACCATTTCTTGCGGGTGCTCTGGGAGAAGGATGAGATAACGCAACGTGAGCTAGCCAATGCCGTCGGAATGAAAGAGTCAACAACTTTCACAGCGCTCGCCGGTATGGAAAAGCAGGGGCTACTCACCCGAAAGAGAGACTCAAACGATCGACGTAAAATGACAGTAAGGTTGACCGACAAGGGACGGGGGCTCAGGTCAAAACTTATCCCAATCGCCAAAGCTGTTAACGATCGCCCCCTAGCTGAACTCAGCCTCAAGCAAGTTTCTGACCTAAAGTCGATGTTGGAGACATTGAGAAATAATCTGTCAGGTGAACACTAATGAAGGAATCATGCCCATTGGTTGTAGTCATAACTGGAGCAACAAACGGTATCGGACTGTCGACAAAAGAACTCCTAAAGTCCCATGGGATATCGACCATCGTCTGTGACAGAGAGCCATCCGATGACAAAAACTATGTGTTCCTCGATCTGTCAGACCCTGAATCGATATCAGAATGCGTCCGGTCTCTCCCAGGTCAGATTGATGCGCTAATCAATTGCGCCGGGGTAGCACCGATAACCCAAACAAACACTGCGGTCCTCAAAATTAATTGGTTCGGCACGAAATCTTTCACTGATGCTGTCTTCACAAAAATCAAATCCACCGGATCTGTCACTACGGTCGCTTCCCGGGCCGGGGCCAAATGGGAAGATAATGTTGCGCAGCTACGCCAAATTTTGGACACATCGTGGGGTGACCTCACAAGTACGCTAGATATTGACACCCTTACACCGACGCGCGCGTACGAGCTGTCAAAAGAATTGTTAATTTACTGGTCCATGAGTCGAGCAGTGACCCGACAACCCGTCCGATTCAATACGGTCAGTCCATCTTCAGTCGAGACACGGCTCACTCCAACCTTCAAGGAAGCATTCAAGAGCCGAAAACTCAATAATGATAATCTACGCAGACGGCAGACCACCCCCGATGAAATTGCTGAAGCGATCTGGTTCCTGGCAAACCCAGCAACGGCCTCGATCAATGGGATTGATCTCAAGGTGGACCAGGGTATAACTGCGCAACGAAAGCTGACCGAACTAACGCAATAAATCTTAGGAATACAACATGAGCAAACTGAATCTTACGATAGCGACCGGAAATTATGACCGTACCCGGCCGATTTCTGACGGTCGCGTCGATATCGAGGGCGTCGACCCGAATCATTTATTCTTTTCCCCGGAGGAGATGTTTTATCGTGCCTTTCGGTTTCAGTCGTTTGATGTGTGCGAGCTATCGTTTTCGTCCTATTGTGTCAGCGCCTGTGATCCCGACTTCCCTTACATCGCGGTACCGGTCTTTCTGTCAAGAGCCTTCAGGCACGCGGCGATCTTCACACGCAACGACGCAAATATTGGTCAGCCTAAAGACCTGAAAGGAAAGACCTTGGGCGTGACTGAGTATCAACTGACAGCTAACGTTTGGTTGAGGGGTATCCTCGAGGACTACTACGGGGTCCCGCAGACCGAGATCCACTGGATACGGGGTGGCTTGTTCGATCCCAAGCGTCCAGAAAAAATCAAGGTACAGCTACCCGAAGGCCTAGACTACAGAGAGGCCCCTGAGGGAACCACACTGAACGAGTTAATGGCGGCCGGAGAGATTGACGGACTCATCGGCCCGAGACCGCCCAGAGACTTCTACACAAATCCAAACTATGGCCGATTATTCCCCGACACGTTCGGTGCGGTGGCCGAGTACTATCAAAACACCCAAATTTTCCCGATCATGCACGTCCTTGGAATCAAAAAAGAGATCGTAAATCAATATCCATGGTTACCCGCATCTCTATACAAGGCGTTCGACGATGCGAGAAAAGTCGCACTCGAGGCTATTCTCGATACTTCCGCGAGTAAAATGACCATGCCACTTCTCGATGAGCAGATTGATTTCGTTCGGAAGGAGCTCGGACCAGAGCTTTGGACGTATGGTTTCCGTAACAATAGACACGTCATCGATAAGTTCCTCGACTACCACCACCATCAACGGCTATCAAGCCGCCGGCTAGACGCAGAGGAACTATTCCACCCATCGTCAATGGAATCGTACTCCCTGTAAACGTAGATTTGTTTCGTTTCGCTACAGACTTTAGTTGAAATTTGTTGCGTTGCGTCATATACTTGATTACCTAAATTGACTACAAGTGAGAGTTTGAAAAGTAATGACGGTAACTACAGTTGACTATGCACCGGAAGAGCCAAAAGGAATGCTTTCCGGCCTCGCGGATACGATCCGCTTGGCAATGAAATTGAAGGACGAATTCGAGAAGGTCGACGACCCACAAATGCGCCATGAGGCTGTTTGCAAAATCATCGCATCTTTCTAAATAGCAAATCTCAAAGCCGTTGGTACTTTCGTCACCAACGGCTTTTTTTATTCCTCTGGCGGCACCCAGCAATCTTCAAATCCTACCGCTGGTTCCAACTGATCAAACCAGTCGAATCCCATCAACCGAGGCATGCGACTATTCATAACCACAATACGTGCCTCAGTGTCTGAGGTGTTGAAGCGCTTGTGGGCGCAATATGGCGGTATGTAAATAAAGTCACCGGCCTTCCATTCGAAGACCTTTGCCGTGGTCTCCCACTCCCAGACGAATTCGTCGGCGCAATGGAAATTCACGTCAAAGTGTTGGTCATAACCCTCCCCTTCGATTACGAAGGCGACTTCCTCCGATAAGTGGCGACTCGTACCGGTCGCTTTACCTGACTCTATGAACTGCATGTAGAGGTCTAGGCAGCACTCTTTGGTATCCATCTCTTCACGGATGATGTGTTTAATCAGACCATCCGCCGAGCGCTCCATCGGCATCTCATCCGACTTCACAATATTTTTACGTGTCACATATTCTTTACGAAACTCTTTAGAAGCCTCCAGTGCCTGGCTGTAAAAATCCGCAGACAAGGAGTCATTCTTTGCCCGAGCACGCTCGGTTGGATCAACAAACATATTTAAACTCCTCTTAAATCGATGTCGGTGGGGCGTAATCTTCGTGGCCCGGTACTGGGGTCTTCGGCGGATACTCGACCATCTTCTGGAAGATCATGTGCATAAAGAGAAACAGTGGCTTGGCTTTCATAATGAGAACGATGCCTTCCTCGTCTGGGTCATCGTTAAAGTGCTGGTGGACACAGCCATTTTCTACAATCAGCGCATCTCCTGCTTCCCAGTCGATCCGGCGACCGTCATGGACGTCGTGCCCTTTCCCCTTCAAAACGAAAAAGACAGCCGAGTTCATATGACCATGCTTCTGTCCGTAGCCACCCGGCGCGTACACATCGATATGTGTCTCGATCGATTGCGCAACCTTCGCGGCCTGCGGGTTAATGACCTTCTTGCCATAGTTTTGTGGTCCCCCCTTCCATTTCATGTCCGGCGTACGGTAGACCCTAGGCTGATTAAACAGCTCTGACATTAACTCTCCGTAGGTACCCTCGAGCGCCCTAACGAAGACCCGCTTCTTCTGCCACCTCTCCCAGACGACTTCCCCGTCGGAACCTCCGGCAACCAAGTCAGTTTTTTCAGACATAAAGTTCTCCTAATTAGCAGATAGATAGTAAGGGATCTTGGACACCAACTCTGCTAATAAATGACACCTGGGCCCATAACAAAATCTTTTCACTTTGGGAGTGAAGGTTAATCGATTAAAGAGTATACGTAGTAAACAAATTCAAGTTTAGGGAATGCCGACTTACTAAAGCCATGAGCGTGAAAGAGCCAAAGAAAAAGCGATCAAAAAAAAGGACGGTCGAGTTGGTCGCCTACTGCGCCTTTTGCATTTTAGGCGCCTACTACTGTTATCACCTCAAGGGTCAAGACGGTTTCCTGGCGGCCCTTGTGGTACAAGAAGAAATGCTTCTGGGAATGCTGCCCCGAATCACCATGGCACTCGGCGTTGCGTCACTGCTCTGGGTACTGCTAGATCCAGAGAAACTTAAAAAAACGATTCAGAAACGTAAGGGTTGGGTCAAGGTCGTCTACGCGACGATACTCGGAGCGGTTACACCTGGCGGACCATCCAGTTCATTCTCGATTCTCAATATGTTTCTGAATAGTGGTCTCGGTTACTTAATAGGGATCACCTACATCACCGCGTGGTCCATGCTAGGAGTTCAACGTATTTTGATATGGGATATCCCTTTGATGGGAACGGAACAAGCTGGACTTCGTTTTATCTCCGGTATCTGGTTACCCGCATTCGCTGGACTGTTCGCCGCGTGGGTCTTTGGTAAATATGAGGACGATAAGCGACCATGATGAGTCCATCTCTACTGCTACTGGTCGCTCTATTGCTTATCCTGGGGTTCAAAGCGAAACAGAGAGATGACGGATCACTTGAGCGAGCTTATGAACGTTTCAAACAACAGATAGCTCAGTTTCTTCCCCGGATGATTCTGGTGGTCATAGGGACCGGCTTCCTTTTACAAATTATTCCGTCCGAACTGATATCGACACATTTAGGAAAAGATGCTGGATGGGTACCGATACTTTATGGTGGCTTCGCCGGGATGCTGGTTCCAGCGGGGCCAGCCGTCGCATTTACCACTGCTGCGACCTTGGCGGGATCGGGCGCGGCTCCGGCGGCTTTAGTGGCATTCATTACCGCCTGGTGTATATTCGCGATTCATAGAATACTCATCTATGAAACTCACCTAGCCGGCCCTCGCTTTCTGATGATCCGCTGCATATCCGCAGCTCCAATACCGTTCGTCGCCGGATTCGTAACCCACCTAATGACTAACTTATAGAGGAAACAACATGGAACTCAAAGCCCACCTCTCAATACCTGAGTCACCAAAAGGATGCCTTGTCATCATCCACGAAAATCGCGGACTCGATGATCACATTCGTGATGTGGCAAATCGGTTCGCCAGCGAAGGGTTCGCCGTGGCTGCTCCAGACTACTTAGCACCAGTCGGTGGTTCAGTAGGAGACGTCGACACAAATATTGCGAATATCAAGGACGTATCGCGTGAACAGGTTACTGAAATCAGTCAGTATTGGCTACACAGTCTTACAACACTCACCGGAATCAACGATCAGGCGATACTTGGTTTTTGCTGGGGCGGCGGGGTAGTAAATCATTGCGCGACTCAAATCGGCGAATTAAAGAAAGCCGTCATGTTTTATGGGACGGCACCAGACCCTTCTCTAATGAACAATATCAAAGCATCACTACAGCTCCATTACGCGGAAAATGATGATCGGATTAATGCTGGACGCGATGATTATCTCAAGGCACTCACAAACAAAGGCATCTCACACGAAGCCTTCATCTATGAGGGCGCTGGGCACGCATTCTTCAATGATACGCGCGATGATCGTTATCACCGGCCATCAGCTGAATTAGCCTTCAAACGCGCCCTAACATTTTTGAAAGACTAGCTTTCCGAGAAGAACCGTAACGCGGTCAGTACTTCTTTGAGATCCTGACCGTCGGTTACCCACACTAATTGAGAGGAAATACGCCTAAGTTCACCAGTGAGTTGATCCGAAGTAAACGATCCAGTCTTACTTCGATCCAGGTCGACCATGATGGTCGTTATAAATCGATGTTGCATCCAACGATCTATACGTGCGATCACTGAGTCTAAGTGCTTCTCGTCGCAGCCCGCATCCGGACAAACAAATGTGAGAAAATCTGGTGGTGTTATTGTGAACAAAAGATCGACATCGCCGAAACCCTCATCTGATGTATACAGAACAGCTTGGGATGGTGGTCCTGAATAATCAGATCCGATGCAGTCGGTGAATATACCCATGACCTTGGGATGCACCACGAACGCAAATGATCTCTCCGAGCTGTTGGGTTTTTGTATCCGGAACCGAGTGGCTTGCGCCGAGTGGCGCTCTGCACAGAATCCACTGGTTACGATTGCCTGAGAAGCCCCATTACTCATACAGAGGTCTGCTTGACGCCCTCACGAACCTTGAAGTCTTCTTTTGCCGCTTCTAGGAAGTCTTCATTCCGCGGAATCAACTTGGAGACTGACCGGACGCGCTGCTCCTCAACCTCAACGCCTGGTGGAGTTTGCCCCTTGTCACGCAGCGCGACAACAGCACGCTTCAGTACCTTGCGCGCCATGATGATCCCGTTATCCGTCGACACTAAATTTTCTTTGGTTCGATCAACAATCGGGCCCATAGATTCCTGCACAGATGCGTCTTGCATCGCGAACCCTTCGATACCGCTGTATGACTCACCACGCTTTTGAGCGTCACGATCCATGAGGTAATCGTTATCTTTGTTCTGGAGGGGCCTGAATGTTCCAGGCACATACGGCACATGAATTCCTTCACCACGCTCCATTGCATCTCTTTCGTCTGTAGACAGCGCTCTGACGGGATGGTAATCGTATGACCACGCCATGCAGTTGTAGTCGTCAATCGGGATCCAGAAGTGCCCGTGGATCGGGTGATCACCCCGAGGAGGAATCGCTGTAAAACATGGCGCAACAAACGGAGTCACTCGCCAATAGTAGTGATCGTTTTCTGCGTTACGTCGTGCTCCGATGAGAAGACCCCCGTCGATCTGCTTCACCTCAAACGCCGGCTTCGAGTCTTTCAGGTTATATTTGTTACCCTCGGCGCCTTTAAACAGGGGATCCTTAGACATCGTGAAGCGGTGCAAGAAGGACACATGTGATGAGTCGATACCGCCCTCCATAGCCTGCAACCAATTACACTCCTGGATGCGCTTGGAGCTAAAAGTTTGCTTCAAAGGAACGCTGGCGAACTCATATTCGGGCTCAGGCGGCATGTGCTCTTTCGGCCCCATATATACCCAGATTACTCCACCCTTTTCGATCATTGGATACGCGGTCAGCTTGATGCGATTACATAGACCGCTCTCTTCTGGCTCGGAGGGAATCTCTGTGCAGTTTCCATTCACGTCATACTTCCAGCCATGATAGGGGCAACGGAGTCCACCCTCTTCGTTTCTACCGAACCACAAACTAATGCCACGGTGTGCACAGAACTCGTCAATCAGGCCCAGTTGACCATCACTATCACGGAACGCTATGAGCCGCTCAGACAAAACCTGTACGCGAACCGGTGGGCAATCATTCTCCGGGAGTTCGCTTGAGAGCAACACGGGTAACCAGTAGCGGCGGAACATTTCCCCCATCGCTGTTCCCGGACCCGTCAAGGTGAGTAGGTCATTATCTTCACGTGAAAGCATAGTTTTTCTTAACCCCTTTCAGCCAAAAACGATTTAGATTTGGTAATCCACGACTATCGTACAATGGTACGATATCAACACTTAGAAATCTAAAGGTAATTCAATTTCACTATGGCTCTAATAGAATTGTGCTCCGAATCTGATCTAGACCACAACGAGTCTAGATTATTTAGCGTAAATGGCTTAGATATCGCGCTTTTCAGGGTAGAGGATAACTTCTACGCCCTGGACGATTTGTGTAGTCATGGCCCTGGCTCCTTGAGTGAAGGCTATTTGGACGGGTTCAATATTGAATGTGATTTTCACAACGGTGCATTTGATATCCGGACCGGAGAAGTCACCGCCCCACCATGTATGGATCCAGTCAAATCATATGTCGTATGCAAACAGGACGGTAAGGTTTTCATAGAAATATAAAACGCACGAATGGAAGCGATATGCGCAAAATAGACATCTTTAATCACATCTGGCCCACCGAATTCTTTGACGCATTGATTGGTCATATTGGCCAAATGACTGACATCACGTTACGCAGTGGTGCGGTGCCCATGATCACAGACCTCGACCGTCGGTTTGAGGTCATGGATATGTTTGGCGAAGGTTACCAACAGGTACTGACCCTGGCCTCGCCGCCACTCGAGAAGATCGCAGACCCCGAAAAAGCACTGGAACTCAGTATGGTTGGCTCAGATTCAATGGCGTCGCTTTGTGAAAAGTACCCAGACCGATTTCCCGCTTTTGTCGGAACAGCACCCATGAATCACCCCACGGGCATGGCATCAGAGTCTCGGCGAGCGATTGAGGAGCTGGGCGCCGCTGGCATGCAGATATACACCAACATCAAGGGGCAGCCATTAGATCATCCAAATTTTGAAGCGTTCTTCGAGTATATGAACGAGAGTGGTAAGCCGATATGGATGCACCCAGCGCGTGGTCAAGGTTTTGCTGACTACCAGTCCGAAGACCGATCTGAGTATGAAATCTGGTGGACATTCGGCTGGCCTTACGAGACGTCAGCAGCCATGGCGCGTCTCGTGTTCTCTGGAATTTTTGATCGCTACCCTAATCTCAAGATCATTACACACCATGCGGGTGGAATGGTCCCATTTTTTGAGGGGCGTGTTGGCCCTGGCTGGGACCAGATGGGTAAACGGACTAGCGATAGAGATCTCGGGGCTGCGAAGGATGCATTGAGAAAGCCGCACCTCCAGTACTTCAAAGAATTCTATGCTGACACGGCAAGCTTTGGCTCAAAGAAAGCAATCGAGCACGCGTTAGAATTTTTCGGTGAAGATCGCATTGTGTTCGCGTCAGACGCCCCGTTTGATCCAGAGGGTGGCCCCATGTATATCCGAGAAACGATTAATGCAATCGACGCGATGGAGCTCGACACGGCGATCAAAGAAAAGCTGTTCTACGGGAACGCTTGCGAGCTGATGGGAATCGACTGACAAGCAACTAAATACGAGGCACCTAGTTTGGACGCAAGCGTTATAGTGGTTGGGGCCGGGCCTGTTGGCCTGTCTCTTGCCATCAATCTTGGCAGGGCTGGGATTAAAACGGTTCTTCTTGAGCGGAATCCAGAGCCACAGTTTTTGCCAAAGATGGAGCGCTGCAACGCCCGATCGATGGAAATGTTCCGGCGCATCGGACTATCTCAAAAGATTCGTGATGCCGGTCTGCGTGCAGACTGCCCCATGGACGTCTTTATCGTAGAGGACCTTACAAAACCTGCGCTCCTGGAGGAAAAGCACCCATCCATAAAAGCGTTCCAAGAGAGGATTCGAGACTGCAAGGATCTGTCAATGGCCCTCGAACCCTATCAACTGATCTCCCAGTATACGCTCGAGCCCCTGCTGAAGGCGGAGGCTGAGGCTCTGCATTCTGTCGACGTACGGTTTGGCCATGAGTTCGTCGAGTTTGAGCAAATCGCTGGAGAGGTAAAAGTCCGCTGCAAGGGTCCAGACGGCAAATCGATGACTCTGTCAGCTTTGTATCTCGTCGGTTGCGACGGCGGATCGAGTCCGATACGCAAACAACTCGGAATCAAGCTTCGTGGTGAGGGCGGCATTCTCGAGCTCCAGCAAGCACTGTTCTACTGTGAAGAGTTATTTGCGCGGCTACCTCATGGAAACGGACCAGGCCAGGGACGGCACTATCACAGGGCGGATACCGAGCACACATTTCTCATCATGCAAGACTCAACGAAGCACTGGAGCCTGCACGCGACGGCGTCAGACGCGGAGGCGATGAAACATAAGTTTGAGGAAATTGTCGGGTTCTCAGTCGAATATAAGTTACTCTCATGCGCCCCATGGCGTCAGAATCTATTGCTCGCTGATCGATACAGAGACGGACGTGTTTTCCTGGCTGGTGACTCGGTTCATCTTGTCATTCCGACGGGCGGACTAGGCATGAACACCGGTGTGGGAGACGCCTTCGATCTTGCCTGGAAATTGACCGGGACACTCAAAGGCTGGGGTGGCCCAGAGCTTCTAGATTCTTACGAAATAGAGCGTCGTCAAATCGGTGATAGAAACGTTGGCGCGTCGCGTTATGCAAACGTCGGCCGTCAAAAATGGAGATCCATCGCGACCGACGATATCTTCAGTGGCACTGATGCTGGCAAATCGACAAAGCAGAAGCTGGTTCAACTAGCGGACTCGGAGCAACGGAAGGGAAACCGGATGATCGGTGCAGAGCTTGGGTACCGATATGTTGACTCTCCGTGCATCGACAACATCCCCGGTGGGCCCGAACACCGAGTCGGTGAATATCGTCCTAATGTTTGGCCAGGGTCGAGGCTTCCGCATTGTTGGTTAGATGACGGGACAGCGTTGCAAGATAGATTACCCGAAACATATATTCTGCTATGCCTTAGCAATAAATCGCTAGATACCTCACAACTGCGAGAGAGCTATAGGGCGATAGGTGCACCAGTTTCTGAGGTACGGATCGAATCAAGACGTATTCGAGACTTATATGGTTTCGACTTCCTCATACTCAGACCAGATATGCATGTGGTGTGGCGGGGTACTGACGTGCCACAAAATTCCCAGGAAATAGCTTCAATCTCCACCGGCCACGGACGAAATGATTAAACGGATAAAACAAAGAAAAGGACCAAAAGATGAGTGAGTTTTCCAACTACCTCGAGGCGAAGCTTGATGAACTCGTGACCGCAAACAGGATCCTGGGCCGGGAGAATGTTTGCGATGCCTTTGGACACGTGAGCATAAGACACCCAGACCGGGATGATAGGTATTTTCTCTCAAGATCCCGAGCCCCTGAAAGAATTGAGGTGGATGACCTGATGGAGTTCACTCTTGACGGTGACCCAATTGATCAAAAAGGTCGGTCTCCATATGCGGAACGGTTTATCCACGGCGCGATCTACGCAAAAAGGCCAGACGTTCACTCGGTGGTCCACAACCACAGCATGAACGTGATTCCTTTTGGTGTTACCAAGACCTCAATCAAGCCAATTCTCCACATGTGTGCTTCCATGGGATGTGACGTACCCGTATGGGACTCACGCGACAAGTTTGGCGACACAAACCTATTGGTTCGCTCCATGGATATGGGCTACGACTTGGCGGACGCGCTGGGTGACAAGCGGGCCGCACTGATGCGAGGTCACGGGTGCGTCGTCGTAGCGGAGTCCCTGCGGTTGGCCGTGTTTGCCTCTGTATACCTAGAAATGAACGCAGAGATCCAGCTCAAATCGCATCTTCTTGGCGGTGATGACGTCACGTTCCTGAGCGAGGGTGAGGTAGAACAAATTATCGGAACACGCACATCATTCACTATCGAACGTGCATGGGAGCGTTGGGCACGCAGAGCAGAACGATCCTATGACCCTGAACCAGATCAGGCGAATTTTTCTTAATCGTACGTTCAAATCACCTGCTGAAGGCGGGTGGTTTCACTGCAAAGGACCGTTGTCCGATTAATTAAGCGAATATCCGGATAACTATAGCCTCCCTTAGCGCAATGCAGGACGCTTCTGTTGTCCCACATCACGACATCACCCTGAGCCCACTGATATTCAAGCTTGGCATTAGTTTCCTCGACTGCGGCAAACAGTTCGTCGAGGATTGCTTGCCCCTCATCTTCAGGTATGTCAGCGATTCCGATCGTGAACCTCGGGCTAGCAAATAGGATGATCTCTTCGCTCTCAGGATGTCTATACACTAGCGGATGCTTTACCGGCGGATGTTTCTCGAGTTGCTGCGCATAAAACTCTCGGGCGTTAACTCGGTTCTCAGAGATAGTGACCCGTCTATTTACAAGTTTGCTAACACAGTGGACTCCTTCCAATTTCTCCACCGCTACCTTTAGATGATCTGGTAACTCTTGATACACGGCAGCCATATTGACAAACCCTGTATTTCCTCCCAAATCGGGTGTTTTGAGGCAATGAAGTATGGACCCCAATGGTGGATCAACTTGCCAAGATAGATCGGAGTGCCACTCGACACCGGCATCAACAACACCGATTGGTTTCCCGCCTTTCAAGTCATTCGATAACACCAGAATTTCCGGGAACCCATCCAACAAATATTGGTTATTACTGTGTACGTCACAGTTCCCAAACCGCTTAGAGAAAGCGACATGCTGCTCTGGTGACAGTGTTTGTCCAGAGAATGCGATCACTTTATGCTCCACAAGTGACTGGTATACAAAGTCGAAATCATCGGTACTGAGTTGTTCGGAAAGGTCAATCCCACTGACTCTTACACCAATTTCATCTGATAACCGTTCAACCGCAGGCATCATCAATCCCTCTACTACTTATCCTTAATTATTATATTCCCTTGAGTGTCTAACTCGGCGGTCTGTTCAGGAACAACTAATGTAGTTGTATCCGACTGCTCGATAACAAGGGGGCCCTCATAGATCTCATTCGTTTCCATCATATCGCGTTGCATGACCGGCATCGCAAAAATCTCCGGTGAACCATCAACATCAAAGATCCCGGATCGCACGCGAGCCTCGAGATCTCTGACTCCTGACGCGGGTAATACGTCGAAGACTGACTGGTCACGGTCGGGAGCAGCGCGACCGATTAGGCGATATGACATGACTTCAACCGGTTGAGAACCCGCGGCATGGCCAAATTTCTTTGCGTGCAATTCATCAAAGTCAGACCTGACCTTTTGCGTATTCAGCGCTTCAACATCTACCGCCACAGACAGCTCATAACCCTGACCCTGATACCTGAGATCCATATATCTCTCAAGGATCAGAGCAGACCGAGCGAAGCCCTCTTCATCGAACTTAGCAAACGCTTCTTGCTCAAGGCCATCGAAGATACCACTTACTGTATCCGCATTAACTTGCGACAAACCTTGCGGCTTCGTGCTGATGAATTCATGTTTCACATCAGCCTGCAACAAGCCTAAGGCTGAGGTGACACCAGGGCGGGCCGGCACCAGAACCTGCTTCAAATTAAGCTCACGCATAATTCTGGATGCATGCAGAGGACCCGCACCCCCAAACGCGACCAACGTGAACTCTCGTAAATCTAGCCCTTTGCTAGTCGCCAGAGCTCGGACCGCCTCTGCCATCTTGATATCCACGACCTTGAGAACACCCAATGCGGCGCTTTCAACAGAAAGATCCAGTGGTTTAGCCAACCGTTCCCGAATCGCCTCCCCCGCCGCCTGCACATCTAACGTAAGGTGCTCCTTAACCTCATCACGGTTACCCAAATATCCGAGTGTCACGTTGCAGTCAGTCACGGTCGGAATCTCGCCACCACGCCCGTAGGCGACCGGACCAGGAACAGCCCCCGCGCTCTCAGGTCCTACATGCAGTGAACCCCCGTCATCCACCCAGGCAAGCGTGCCTCCCCCAGCGGAAAGGGTCTCAACCTGCACCGATGGCAAACAAATATGACGACCATCAATATCAAAACGGTCCCTTATCTCAACGACGCGGCCCTCGGTCACTGCTACATCACAACTCGTCCCACCCATATCAAATGATATTCCATGCTCTAAGCCGGACTTCTCGAGGATGCCCAAAGAAGCCATGACACCGCCAGCCAGACCCGACATCAATGTGGAGACAGGCCGCTCCGCGGTGCTCGTAATAGACCCGACACCACCATTCGACTGCATCACATAACGTTTCTTGGTCAGCACTCCGAGATCAGAAATGGCACGATCTAACTGCGATAGATATCTATCCATTTTTGGTCTGAGATAGGCATTGATCACGGTTGTCGACAACCTATAGTACTCTCGTATAAACGGACATATCTCACTAGACAAGGTCACCTGGACTCCAGGTAAGACCTCCTCTGCGATACGACGAACTGCGCGCTCATGTTCCGGATTGATGAAGGAAAACAGAAGACAAATGGCGATCCCTGAAATATTTTCAGTGTTGAGTGTTTCAAGCCTAGATCGCGTTAAATCAAGATCGATTTCCTGAACAATCTCGCCTTTTGAGCCGATCCGCTCCGGGATCTCGACCACATTCTGGCGATCAACCAATAGCCTTGGCCTCTGGTATCGGATATTGAAAATCTCCTTACCGTAGGGTCGTGCTTGTTCCTGAACCTCATAGATCGCGTCAAATCCCTCGGTAATAACAAGTGCGGTCTTGCTGCCGTGCTCCTGTAACAAGGTATTGGTCCCGACGGTCGTACCATGAATAAAAAGATCAATCAAATCAGGTCTCACTCCACCCTCAACGATCCTTGTCAAGCCTTGGATAACCGCACGTTCAGGCTCAGCGGGGGTAGACGGGACTTTAAAAGATTGTAGAGCCCCTGACTCATCGAGATAGGTGAAGTCGGAAAAGGTTCCACCTGTATCAACAGCAACTTGCACTTTTTTCATTTACACCTCGGGGTTCTTAAGCGACCCGTGTACTCCCTTGACTCGATTCCGATAGATTGCCGCACCCACCACCACTGGGAGTATCAAGAGCAAAAGACTCTCCGCGGTTCAAGGGAATATTTACTTCCCTAGATGAGAGTAATTTCGGTTCCCCATCAGGATACAAAGTAGCTTTGCCAGGCTTACCATCTTGAGCACCACTAACACCTCTGGGTGGAATTTGATGTCTCGACGATCGAATCGAGAGGCGTATCCCATCCTCGAGGGATTGATAGACCCTCCGAAATGCGTCACCACCCGAGAAGAGACCCCGGCCACCCGAATTTTTCAGCACGCTAAACTCTGTAATCCGGAGTGGGTACTCTGTTTCGAGTATCTCGATCGGAGTAATGCGGCCATTGGTTTGGTTCACATGACAACCAGTCAGGCCGGGATTCGAACTCGAGGCCCCAGAGCCACCCGCAAAAATCTCATACGAAATACTGGGCCTTACCTCGTCTCGTTTTTTGGGGAATCCAAAAATCAAGGACCTTGAATCAGAGCCATCAGCCCGTTGGACCATTTCTGTCAGCTGACCCAGTGCATCAAAGCCGGAATTGATGACAGCGTGGACAGTCGGGTTGTAGGTGTTCATCGGTGCCGGCAGTTCCGGCTCCAGTAGTGATCCGGGACGCGTTATTATTTCGATCGCATTTAACACGCCCTGGTTGACTGTAATCTCTTTTCCTAATGATGAAATCACGACGTAGGCACAAGCGGCCTTCACAAGGGATGGTCTAATATTAGCAGGGCCTATGGCCTGGTCATCGCTATCCGAGAAATCAAAAACGATTTGATCGCCATCTTTCTTGACTGTTACCACGATTCTAATCGGGTGCCCAATCCTGACACCATCATCGTCAAGAAGACGATCACCGCTCGCTGATCCGTCTGACCACTGTTCAATTTCTTTACGGATAATACGTTCAACATTTGCCACACGCTGGCTAATAGCTCTGTCGATAGTGTCTTTGCCGTACTTTTCCACGAGCTCTACGATTCTATCCGATCCGAGCCACCCGCAACCAAGCTGACCGCGTATGTCTCCCATCACTAGATCGGCCGAGCGACTGTTTGCGCGGATCAGTGCCTCAATCTCGGGGGATATTTCTCGATTTCTGACAAAACGTATGGGTGGAAAATGTATCCCTTCCGAGTAAATGTCAGTCGCTTTACCCGAGCAACTTCCTGGGACGGATCCTCCTATATCGCTCTTATGCGCAATACTAGCGGTAAAATAAGCCAATTCGCTTTTGATGAATACCGGAACAATTACGCACATATCAGGCGCATGAGGACTACCCCCGATGTATGGGTGGTTTACCAAAAACGCGTCACCCTCACGAATGTTGTCGGACGAATAACGCTCTAGTACCGCCTTGATCGAAACAGGGAAGACACCTAAGTGCAGCGGTAAAACGATATGCTGTGCCGCCACGTCACCGCCCGCTGTAAGGATTGCACAACTGGCATCGTGGCTTTCACGAATGATTGTAGAAAACCCCGTACGAAACAGCGCCTCCTGCATCTGTTTTACGACACCAGCGAGGGAAGCGTTTAGAATTTCCTCGGTAATAGAATCGACCAATAGGTTCTCCTTTCCTACCCTGTAGAGTACTTAGGAAAACGCTGGTCCACTAATATCAAATCGCGATGCGCGGAATCGTCGACACGTCTACCAAAACCGCAAAAAATAGGCAAAAAACTAGTTCACTTGCTCTGAATCATCAGATAAATCGAACCCTTCCACACACAAAATATCTGGATTTTCGTGGGCGACATCCGCCACAAGCGCTACCAGCTGGTCTCTCACAACCTCGACGGCCCTCGAGGACGGCTTACTCATATTTTCTGCTAGGTAGACGGTCCTCACTGGGGTTGGATCCACGATCTTAGCCGTTCCAACGTGTCCACTCTCTACTTCCCACTTCATTGCGCCAAGGGAACCCACAGAGAAGCCCAGGCCTTCCCTGATCAGGTATCGAATAGGCTGCACCGACTCCACTTCGTGAACTACATTTAGTTCCACCCCCACCTGCTCAGCGAATCCGTCGACAAGTTTCCGGTACTCGAATTTCTGCGAGGGCAGAATGAGTGGATAATTCACCAAATCCTTGAACCGGATTTCTTCCGGAACATCCTGACCAACCGAGTCTTTCCAGTAGGTCAGAACCAACGTCTCGGTGCCTAGCGGCTTGAATCGAAGGTCTTGGTCATCCGATGGGGCGTAGCAGAGCGCTAGGTCCAAACGACCATCATTCAGCATTTTGGCGAGCGACTCACTGATCGAGTCTCGCAGGCACACCGACACGTCCGGGTAATCGATCGCGATTTTTTTCACCAACTGAGCGGCAAGTAATTGACCGGTTCCGTGGGTTAGGCCGACAAGAGCTGGACCCGATGGCGTGTCTCGCAGGTTCTGTAGTTCATTCTTGATGTAATGCATCTGGCTGATCAGTCGTTCAGCATGCTCAGCAAGTTTCAGCCCCGCAGCGGTAGGTGTCACCCCTCGGGCGTGACGCGTCACAAGCTCCACACCAAGTTCATCCTCAAGACGCCTCAGATACAAACCGAGGGCCGGCTGCGCGATATAGAGATGACGTGACGCCTTTGTGATGCTTCGGTGTTTGATGATACCGAGAAACAGACGCAGGCTTTTAATGTCCAACTGAAGAACCTCAGAGATTTAACGATCAAAGATCAATCTTGCGCCTTCATCGCCGAGATATCAACGCCCAAGTACTCTGCTTTTTCGCCGTACAATAAGGCACTGACGTCGTCCGCTGAAAACATCTTTACTAACTGGTCGATGGTGCCAAACAGCGGTAGGGGTAGCTTTGCGGTTTGGGCCAACTCCATCGCGACATCCATATCCTTCTCTTGCCACGTGAACCTAGTGTTATCCCAACGATCAAGGGTCGTATTTCGGGCCGGGCACTCTAATAAGATCTCGCGCATATGCTGGGCGTTTACCCCGTAACGTTTCGCCAACGCCAGGACCTCAAAATTGGCGCAACATGCCGCCCAGTGCATCATATTATTGCAAGTTTTTCCGAGTTGGCCCGCGCCGACGCCACCGACACGGTGAACGGCTCTGCTGTAACACATCAATACCGGCGTCACATACGAAACATCATCCTCAGAACCACCACAAAGACTTGCCAGGTTTCCATCACGCGCGCCCTGCATCCCGAACACTACGGGAGCATCAACAAAACGGACCCCGGCTGTGGCGCACTTCGGTGCAAGGGCTTTCATGGTATCTGGGTGATTTGTGGCTGCAACGACGACTGCGGCACCGTTTTTTGGGTTGTTGTTAAGAACGGTCTCCACGACCGACTCGGTCTGCTTGTCAGTCGCTACAATCACGATGAACACGTCAATATCAGACACCTGGCTAGCCAGATCATCACTTGCGCTCAGATCCCGTTTTTTTGCCTCAGCGATTTGCTTTGTATCGAGATCAACGCCGACAACGTCCATACCCTTATTTTGAATATGCAGAGCCATCTCAAGGCCCATTGCTCCGATACCGACTACACAACTTTTCATACTCAATTTTCCTGCTTAATTTTTCTTTTCAATCACTGCTTCTCTCCGCTCGATGCTGAACCTCAGCCGCTCTGCGAAGTCTAAATCTGTCCCCGTTACCCGAATCCATCTCGCCGGTGGTGAGGAGTGCTGTGTCGAGTGGATTACCTTTGGCCCGAAAAACATCGCATTCCCGGGGGTGACATCTCTTTCGTCAACTTTCTCAAGGATAGCCTCCCCTGGCTGACCGGGTTCACCGACGGTCCTATCATAGGTGGTCATCTCGGTCACACCCGTCACTTGAAAATAGAGCGCCCAGGATTGGCCATGATCATGCGGTGAACCCTTTTTTGGCGTGTCTGCGCCGTGAAACAGAATCTGCATGCCCGAGCCTTTGTTTCCCCACAACCTGACCTTCTTCGCCACGTCCAGTTGTGCCAACGATTCCTGAACCCCCGGCTTGCGGACGAAATCATTTATGAGAGCGGTACCACGGGTGCCTATATTCTGCTCTGACGGTTTCTCGTCCTCGATTAATGACATGATGTCATCGGCAAGTTTATCCAGGTATTGGTCATGCATTATTGTTGCGCTCCAAACTTATTTAAGTTTGTCGGTATATTGCTATCGCACTTCACAGGTGTCCAAAAACGAATTAGTTTCTGGGCTATCTGTTGTGGTTTTCTCTGAGAATTTAAAGTGAAGGTGCTGTTAATAGGGTTAGGCCGGATCGGCAAATTAGTGGCCCGCAAAATTGTGGCCGAGGATCAGACTCGGCTTGACTGGGTAGGCGCAGTCGAACAGACAATCGACCCGGAACTATTAAGCTATACACTCAACCATGACTCAACTTATGGCGCTGTAACAAAAAAAATTGGTTATACCAAAGATTCTTTTAGGGTCGAGGGACGAGACGATGTGCCGTTGTTCGACGATATCGGTCTAGCGGTAAATGATACAACTCCAGATTTGGTAATCGATTGCTCCGGGTCTCACCAATCAGCACAAACACTCGTCAGCAGCCAGCACAAGCGATCACAGCATCACCTCTTCGCTCAGGCGCTGGATCCAGTGAAGAAAACGGATGACGTGGAGGTATGGGTGTATGGAGTGAATGATTCTGACTTTGAGGGCCGGGTTCCTAGAAACATCATCAACCCGGGATGTCTCAACAACTGTCTGATCCCATTGATTTCATGTCTGTCCAACAATTTTAAGATCAATAGAGGGACGTTTGTTTCTGTCCACAGCGTCACAAACACACAGCCGAGTCTCGATAGATTGCAGCGCACGGCTCGCTGGTCCCGAGCATCGGGATCGAACCTGATCCCGGCTCCGCACGATAGTATGACCCTGGTCGATAAGTTCTTTCCAGAGATGAAAGGAAAATTGATTGGCAGGACGGTTAGAGCACCCGTTAATCACACGAGTTATGTCACCTGCAGCTTTGAGGTCGATAACCGGATCGAGGAGGACGCGATACTCGACTGTCTTGCAAGCACCAGCATTACCCCCACCGTTTTAGGTGTAGATGCAGAGCCGCTAGTGAGTAGTGACTACGTGACCGACCCACGAAGTTGCGTGATCGACGGTACATCAATCCGGGTCGTCGATGGTTGTACGCTTTTGATAAGCGCTTGGTACAACAACGAGTATGCGTTCGCATCCCGTATGGTGGACATTGCGAACAAAATCAGTCAGACAATTTAATGAGGAGACGCGTATGTGTGGTGACTTAGATGATTACGATCCAGGGAAACACGTTGAGCTGCTGCTTGACGGGATAAAAAAGCATATCGGTACCCCACGCATGGCCTCCTCGGGCTCCTGGGCTCAGGACATTGCCGACCTTGATCTGACCGCGTCGAATAAAGAACTCCTGGCTCACTTTATGGCTATGGGGTCCGCCGTCAGCAAACGTCGTGATGAAAATGAGCAGCTCGAATCGATAGCTCAAATGGCCCAAATACACGCGTACCTCTCCGGTATCTTGACCGGTGTTTTATTAGACGACGGCACCCTTCAACAGATCGGGATCCAGAAGTTTTTGGAGGGAGTGAGCGTGGGTAGGTCAATCGATCAAGAGGTGGCTGCCGATATCGCGCATGGGCACTCTCATGACCACCACCACGAACATCACCACCACCACTAACACCTGACCACATAAAATTCAGTGACCCCCAAAGAGTAAAAAGATTTAGCTCGGTAACTGACAAAATACCGCATCCATGTATTCTGGCGGTGTGTAGGGAGTGCACTGGATGCGTATTTGGGATAAGTACATTACGTCTGACGTCAAATCGATGTACGAGCATTATCGCTCCGAGCCAAGGATTGGAGCACGTCCCTGCCTGTTACTCATCGATCTATACAACCTGTCTTACAAAGGCGGAGACTTACCGGTTTCAGAGGTCATAAAAACGAATCCATCAGGGTGTGGGGAACACGCGTACCGGGCGATAGAACCAACAAAGAAACTTATCGGACTCTTCCGCCATCACAATCTCCCAGTTATCTTTACTACCCGAGACTGGGAAGCCCACACTGGGGGGACACACTCGACCCAGAGACAACGGAAAAATATTTCTGAAGCCGATTACGATATCTACGCAGAGTTCCCATTGGAGCCGAGTGATACCCTGATACGAAAGAGCCGGGCCAGCGTTTTCTTCAACACCGAGCTCGATGATGTGATCAAGGAGCAGGGTATTGATTCAATCGTAGTAGGTGGCGAGAGCACCAGCGGTTGCGTCAGGGCGTCGGTTGTCGACGCCTACTCCCGGAGTCTTCCACCTGTTCTCATCGAGGAGTGCGTCTTCGACAGAAACCCGATCAGTCACGCAATCAATCTGTTCGATATGCACCACAAGTACGGACACGTGACCACCCTTGACAAAGCGACACAGCTCTTGGACGCTAGGGTCGGAGAAGTATTATAAGATGAATACGTGGGACGCCGTCTGGGCGGGTTTGATACATATTCTAGAGCCGACAGCATTTCTCTACATGATGCTCGGGATTGTCATCAGTTCTACCCTCGTTGCGCTCCCAGGGATCGGCTCGAAGACAGCAATCGCACTCCTCCTTCCGTTGGCGTTCACGTTGGATAAATTCGAGGCCATCTGTCTCATTGTGAGTGTCTGGGCGGTGAGTAACACAGCTAACTCTATCACCTCCATTCTGTTTGCGGTTCCCGGCGGATCGGGCTCCCAGGCGACAATCCTCGACGGTTATCCGATGGCACGAAATGGGGAAGCGTCCCGGGCCCTGTCGGCCGCATTCACCAGCTCCGCGCTTGGCGGTATTTTCGGGGCTATCGTGCTGGCGATATCACTTCCTGTCCTGAAACCTCTGGTCATTTTGCTAGGCCCACCAGAATTCTTTGTGCTTATCTTATTTGGTATCGCGATGGTCTCGACCCTGAGCGGAAAGAACAAAGCAAAGGGGCTCGTGATTGGTATCCTTGGGTTACTGGTTTCTTCGGTGGGGATCCATCTAGTCAGCGGAATACCGAGGTTCACTTTCGGAAATCTTACCCTGATGGACGGATTGAACCTCATCCCAGTAACCATTGGCTTATTCGCTATACCCGAACTGATATCCCTAGTCGCATCGGGGTCCTCGATCTCTAAAATGGAACTCAACAACCTTGACAGTGGCCGCCGTCAAGGCATGCGAGACTCACTGACACACTGGTGGCTGGTGATACGATCCAGTCTAGTCGGTGTGTGGGTAGGTATGATTCCGGGGCTCGGCTCCTCGGTCGCCGACTGGTTTGCGTATGGTCATGCACGCGCTACCGAAAAAGGTGCCGAAGAGACTTTTGGAAAGGGTGACGTCAGGGGTGTGATTGCGGTCGACTCGGCGACAAACGCGAAGGAAGGCGGGTCGCTGATACCGACCTTAGCGTTTGGGATCCCGGGCTCATCAACCTTGGCATTGGTATTCGGCGGTTTGTTGATTGTTGGTGTGAAGCCGGGAAAAGAGATCCTGACCACTCATCTCGATGTAACGTTCTCATTCATCTGGTTACTGATCATCGCCAGCGTCATCACATCCCTCTTGTGCATTATTTTTATTAAGCCTCTCGCAAAAGCCACCCAGGTGAGACCTACACTCCTCGTACCGGTGATCTGCGCTGTCTCTTTGGTCGGGGCATTCGCAAACTCGAATAACTTCGGCGACATCATTGTGATGGCAACGTTCGGTGTTTTCGGTTACTGGCTAAGGCTTCATGGCTGGCCTCGCCCCCCCCTCTTGCTTGGTCTGGTCCTAGGTCCCGAGGCCGAGCGACATCTCTGGACCTCTTACCAGTTGTACGAATGGGAGTTTGTCCTTCGACCCATTACCGGGTCGCTATTGATATTGCTCATTTTGATCCTGGGGTGGCCAACGCTGAAGGCGTTATTTGCAAAGTTGCAGCAGGGAGAGCAGGTATGAGTCTCACGGTCAGTCGTACGGTTCTTAGCCTCAGCTTACTCGCATTGTTCACCTATACGCTATTGGCAGGACTAGATATGCCTTTCCGGGCAAGTATGCTTCCGGTTCTTGCGTCCGGTCTCGCTCTACCTTTGACGCTTCTAGCGATATATATCGAGTGGAAGACCGATAATGATACAAAAAATCAAGCCGATGACTCCAGCGGCGACCTCGCGGTTTCCGAGAGCGAGGTCTCGGTCGACGCATTCCGACGCGTACGATACTTCTTTGTATGGTTTGTTTGTCTGATAGCGTGTGCGCATCTTTTGGGGTTCCTGATCGGCCTCCCGCTGATGGTTCTTATTTATCTTCTAGCGCACCGAGAACCCCTTAAATTATCGATTTTTTTGAGTTTTATGGTTTTGGTAATCCTCTACGGAGGGTTTCAAAAAGGTCTGGTCCTTCCATTACCGGAGGGTATCCTGACAATGATGCTGTTTGGCGGTTAAACATAATAACGAGAGAGGAAACGTAAGCATGCAATTTAAGAAACTAGTAGGAGCAGCGGTACTCGCCGGTTTATTCGGCCAAGCCGCTATCATGTCGCAGGTCGCGAACGCCGGCTCACACGGCGATTTTTATAAGGGCAAGACCGTGACGATTGTAGTCCGCTCCAACCCCGGAGGGGGCTACGATACCTATGGGAGGCTGATAGCCAACCACATCGGTAAACACATCCCAGGTAATCCAGATGTTATCGTGCAAAACATGCCGGGTGCGGGCGGTATTGTCGCGGCGAACTATCTGGACTCACAGGCAGATCAAGACGGGACGGTGCTAGCAATTTTCGACCGTGGCGCGGCCTTTACCCAACGTGTTGGTAAAGAGGGTGTGGCCTATGATGTTTCAAAGTGGAACCTTCTTGGCAGCGCAACCGGCGAGGCTTATGCGTACGTCGCGGCCAAAGACGCACCATTCAATTCCTTGAGCGAGCTTAAGGCCCTCACGGAGGTACAGAAGTTCAGTGCCACGGGACCCGGCTCTGACTCCTACACCTACACAGAGCTCCTGCAAAACGCGGGCATGCCAGTCAAATTGATTTCTGGCTACGTAGGAACCCAGGAGAAACTCCTTGCCATAATCCGTG
>MDTB01068596.1_pt1 | contig 27679 bp, 26 predicted proteins | sample 811161 | NCBI WGS metagenome assembly MDTB01 (sample SAMN05326650, study PRJNA326480) | marine metagenome | isolation source: seawater | place: Mediterranean Sea | collected 2009
CTCCTCCACTAGCATTGGAAATAGTGGAGAGACACTAATTGAATTAGCGAAAAAAGGGAAATTGAAAATAACAAAATTACCCTTAAAAAATGACTTAGGAAAAACGATAATCTGCACCTCAGAACCTGACGGGTTGAAAACAAAAAATGCTGAAGAAATTGCTTCTCTCTTGAAAAAAGAAACTGTAGCTCTAATTTTTGGATGTGACAGAAAGCATAATAAAAATATTAGAAATTTAATTAAATCTTCTAATCATCATCTAGACATAAGTAACAATGGAATAAAATTGAGTTTAGATACTGAACTTGGAGCAATTACTACACTTATTAAGAATTTAAAATAACTTGAGAGCTTCTTCCACACGTCCTAATTCAACACCTGTGCTTTGCCTTCCACAAACTGCGCCTTTGGAAGAAGTTATGACTCCTGCACCAACTAAAGGCATGCCAAAGTTAACCGTACCTTCCATCATTGGCACAGCTAAAACATCTTCCATTATTTTCCTCTCGCCTTCATCAATATCTGGATGACACAAACCACCATTATTATTCACGCATCCAATCATACCTAAAGTTTCCATCCCATTAAATGATTGAGATTTGATATTTACTTCAAATACCTTTTCTGCATCTTTTATAGATCTTGATGATAATCTTTCATTACAAAAACCTCCTGAGTCATTTAACAGAAAATTATTGCCGATAGCATTTGCACGTTCTGAAAGAATTCCTAAATTTAAATCAATAGTTGCACATAGCTTTTCTAATTTTTCAAGCTCTAAATTGGTTATTAAATTAGAAACTAAAATTCCTTTGTTGTTTGTAGCAACTAGGGTTCCTAATACGCTACTGCCTCCAATTGTAATAACTTCTACTGCTGTCCCTAATGCTTTCCCAATAGACTCCATGTCATCTTCTGGTATCCCCGGAGGGACTAGTGTAAGTGTGTCATTTGTTACGCAAAAAACTCCAGAATAAGGACTATTGAAAAGATCTTTCTGAAGTAAGGTCATAAAATTTATTCAGCGAGGTGTACTATAACACTACCATCTTCAAATTTTAAAGCTCTTACTCTAACTTTTGAGGGTGGTTTCTCAATACCTCTTGACCAAATAAATTGATTTACTGGAGGATCAATAAAAAGTTGCTTTTCCTCACCGCTACCTTTACGTGCGTCTGCAGATGTGCGAAGTACTTCGCCATCTCTTTCAGGTTTCATATGCTTAGTAATGAAATCTTCAACCATCCTAACTGCTACTGGTGCCCTACGTGTGCGTGAAACCTTGTGAAGCTTACGCAAAGGAATTGTGTATAATCTCTCTTGCATTAGTTCGTCATCTGCCATTATTCATTACCTGTGAAGTTTACCTCTACGCCAGAAGTGACGTTTAGGATGTGCTGTAAAATTTCTATTAGTTCTCTGTATTACCCAAGCTGGAACTCTTCTGTTACGCTTAACTAATTTATTTAAACGTAATTTTTTACCATATACTTTTCTACTTGACATGTCTAGTATTTACTTAGTGAAGTAATCTCCTTTTCTAATTTTTTCTTAACGTCAAAAGCGGTGTTATCTAAAATAGATTGACCTTTAGGCGTTAAACCTCTTCCGCCTTGCTTAGATTTAATAACAAGACCTGCAACTTCAAGTTGCTGCATAATCAACCTAAGAACCTTACGACTACCAGCCTCACTACGATTTGGCTTAGCTCCTCTATCTCTTGCACCTGAATAGTGTTTTGCTAAGCGCTCAGTTCCAATTGGTCCGTTAACGCCAATTTTTCTCAGAACTGAAGCCGATCTAAAATACCACCAATCAGGTTGTGATGGTGATTTTTCTTTGTGAACTGCAGTCTTCGCAAAACTAGCCCAGTCAGGAGGAGAAACAGCGTCAACGCTCTTAAGTGCGTTAGCAAGCGCGCCAACTAAATGCTCACCCGGTACGTCGTAGTGTGTAGTCACGTGGATAAATCCTCTGCGAGATGACGCGCCACACGGACTATATTATAAACTTAAGCCTAATCCAAATTTAGTATGGAAAGAGTGAAAAATTTCATTAATGAGCACAATACATTAACCTTGGCAACCTCAAATGGCCAGAAACCGGCTGCTGCAGCTGTGTTCTATACTTACATAAAAAATGATAACTTACTACTTTTCGTTAGTAGTAAAAAATCTGAACATATAATGAATTGTAAAGAGCAATCTAATTGTGCTGCAACTATACAAGAGGATGGATTAGAATGGAGTGTGATTAAAGGCCTACAAATTAAAGGCGAAATAAGTTTAGCCGAAGATAAATACTGGAACGATTATTTTGAAAAATATCCTTACATAAAAACCGACAAAAAATTATCTGCGGCATTAGAAAAAGTAGATCTATACAAGCTAGAAATAAAATGGGTAAGGCTAATTGATAATTCAAAAGGATTTGGAAATAGAGAAGAATACAACTTCTGATTTAATCTGCAAAAATATCATTTTTGTTAAAATACCAAACTGCACTAACAAAAATTAAAATCATCAAACCAATTATAACAAAACCTAGCGTATTACCTATTGAAGGAAAAATAAATAGAACAAAAAAACCTACCAAAAAAGTCCAAAATAACAAATAAATCAGATAAGAGTGAGGCGCTAATTCTGGGTCTTTTGCTGCACCGAACGAAAATAAACCCAACCAATCCATAGCTATGTTACGATAAACGCCTAATTATCCTTTGGGTTACGCATAGACTCAACAAAACCATCTGAAATCAAACCCCTTCCTGTTAATAAATTGTAATTAACAATTAATATTACTAAAATTCCGCTAATTATAACAATCATATGAGAAATTCTAGAAACGCCTTGAATTCCACCAATTAAAGAAGTATCTGCTGTTGCAAGGAAAAAATTACTTGCTCCATAGGCAGTCGTGAAAGATATTGCATAAAATATAACATTGCTTTTACTAATGAAATTACCTGCTTTGCCAATGTAATAATTTGTATCTTTTAGATTTTCACGCCTAAGCTCCGTTCTTAAAGCTTGAAATGATAATGAGTAAATGACTAATATAATCGTAATTATCATAAAAATTAAATCAAAAACAAAACTCGGATTATTATACATCGAATATAATAAAACTCCACCATGGTAAGATAAAAATCCCCAGTATCCTATTGAAAAATATGCGGAAAAACTTGCTATTTGTGGATTATACCAAAAATCCCTATGCATTTGCTTAAGAAAATAAAAACTAACGCCGCCTAGCATGAAAATCATTAAAAACCAGAAAAGTGCAAATGAATTATCAAAATTATCTGAAAATGTAGGAACATTATTTGCTACAAATGTAAAAATAATATATCCGAAAATAGCCCATGAAAGTGGTGCAAAAATGTTAGCCAATAAACCCATCCTTGATGAACCTTCAGAAGGATATTTATTCATGCGCCTTAATGCAATCTCACGAAATGGTATGCGCATCCACCAAGCTTGTGCAAATTGCCAAATTACGAAGATGAATATAAGTCCAAAACTAAAAAATCTTTCAATGTTTTCCTCATATATACTATGATGTAAGCCTAACCAAATAAATATAGAAAAAAATGATGAAATTAGGAGAGGTATAATTACACTTGAGACGTCTTTGGTCCTTGATAATTTACTAAAACCCTCAAATCTATTCAAATTAGCCGTAAAAAAGTAACCTAAAGAAACTCCATAACCTACTGAGATAATAATTTGAATAGCAAGATCTGATTTAGTAAAACTGAGAAATCCAAACAAAATTAAAATCAAAAATAAAACTAAAACATGATGCAATGTTTCTCTAGATAATAAAATTGACAATATTTCTGACTGGGAAATAAATGGCTTCTTAGATTTATCAACTGGAGCATATTCTACCACCTCATCTTCATCAAGATGAGAGTTTTCAGTATTTTCTTTTACTTCTTCTACCATATACACAAGTCACTCTTGAAATTTCTATGGCGTGGGCTATTTTTACAGATTTGCCACCATATAAATTTATATCTTTAATTATTGCCATTTCACCCTCAATACGGATTTTTCTTCCTATTCTAAACTCTTCATCAAATTCAAATTCTTTTTTTACAGATATTGTTGACTCCCCGTCATGTATTGCAAAACGTACTCTTGCATGTGTGGCTCTTTTAGCCCAAACAATGGGATTATCGTCTGAATATGCTTGATTGGGTCTTTTACTTCCAATCTCAAGTCCCGTAATCATTATCAGCCCATCTGGATGAGGGCGAGTTTCACCTACTTTTATGAGAGCGCCTCTATCTAAATGTAGAAAACCTTTGTGTGTTTCATCATCATTAGATATACGTAATCTCAATTCAATAGGTTTTACTTCTTTAATTTCTGTTGGACCTGTGGTATTACATTCAATACATTTAACAACCCCTTGAAAACTAAAACCTTTCTTTGTTGAAGTTCTACTTTTCAAAACTTCGTGAGGACATTCCTCATCACAAATTTCACAAAATATCCAGAGTTCTTCCATTAGTGTTTAAAATGCCTCATTCCTGTCAAAACCATAGATACTCCATGCTCATTCGCTGCGTCAATAACTTCTTGATCTCGCATAGAACCACCTGGTTGAATAATTGCAGTTATTCCAGCTTCAACTGCTTCATCTACTCCATCTCTAAATGGAAAAAAAGCATCTGAAGCCATTACGCAACCTTTTGCATTAGGGATTGATTTGAAATTAGCTATTTTTACCGAATCTATCCTAGACATTTGACCTGCACCAATACCTACAGTTCTTTTATCCTTAACAAAAACAATAGCATTACTTTTGACGTGTTTAACTATCTTCCAAGCAAAATGTAAACTTTCTAATTCACTATTCGAAGGTTTACTTTTTGTTACAATATCACAATCTGAAATATCAATCATTGCTTCATCACTCTCTTGTACAAGCCAGCCCTTGTCTAAAGATTTTAAAGATGGATTGCGATGATAATTATCAAGCGGACCTGTCTCTAAAACACGAAGGTTTGGTTTAGTTGATAATACTTCAATTGCATCTTTTGTAAATGAAGGGGCAATAACTCCCTCTTTGAAAGATGAGACTATACTCTTTGCTAATGTTTCATCAACATCTCCATTAAATGAGATTATTCCGCCAAATGAGCTCTGAGGGTCTGTGTTAATTGCTAATTCATAGGCTTCTTCCAAAGTCTCTGCACTTGCTGCCCCACAAGGATTGTTATGCTTGACAACAACTGCAGTTAATTCATCAAATTCTGCAACGATAGATAAGGCAGCATCAAAATCTAATAAATTATTGTAACTTAATTGTTTACCTTGTAATAATTTAGCATCAGAAACTGAAGGTGTAAACGGAGAAAAATCTGAATAAAAAATCGCTGCTTGGTGTGGATTCTCTCCATATCGTAGTGGAGGACTTCCAATACCTGATATGTGAAGTGAAGAAGGTAACCCTTCCTCTTCAAACCTAACTGCTAATTCTCCTTGAATGGCCGTATCATATTCTGCTGTATGTCTATATGCTTTGAGGGCCAACTCTTGTCTTTGCTCTAAATTTAATCCACCCTTCTTAATTTCATCAATAATCCAACCATAATCTTCAGGATCCGAAACCACTGCAACTCTATTATGGTTTTTGGCTGAAGCTCTGAGTAAACTAGGACCACCTATGTCTATTTGCTCAATCAAAGAAGGTAAATCTACCCCCTTGGAAACTGCCTCTTTGAAAGGATATAAATTACAAACAACCATATCAATCAATCCAATATCATGCTTTTCAACTTCTTCCACATCTGAATCACGTGCCAAAATACCTCCAAAAATTAAAGGATGTAATGTCTTCACACGGCCATCCATCATTTCCGGAAAGTTTGTTACATCTTCAACGGGAAGTACGTCTACATTTTCTTTCTTAATTACTTTAGATGTACCGCCTGTAGATATTATTTCCACGCCCAAACTACTAAGATTCTTAGCTAAGTTAACAAGATTTGCTTTATCACTAACACTAATTAAAACTCTAGATATTTGCCTTCTTTCCATTTAATTGATTAATGCCTCTATAAACTAAAATCAAGTACTGTCTGGAAGCTGCTTCAGGTATTTACCTGATATCTCTTTTGAAAGATAAACAGTAGTACCTGCCTTCATTATTTCATTACCGCCTTCTTCTGCACCTTTTACATCAACTAAAAGTACTATAGGCTTACCAATTACGTGACGGCCTGCTTCTAAGGCATTCAATCTAGTACTAGATAAATGAACCATATTCCTGTCGCCAGGATATAACCCATGTTCCATATATTCCTCTGAATCTTCTTTAGAACATGCAAAATAGAGGTGTTCTGGATTTTTATCAGTAGGTAAATCTAATTCAAGATCTAATGTATGTGCATATGTTGCTCTCAGCCTACCATTTTCGAGCTGATAGCGCCCTTTAGGGTCTGTTTCAACAACAGCTTGCAAATGACGAGTTTCTAAATAATGGAAATGACGTCTTTGAGACTTAATGGCTTCAACAAATTCAGAAGCTTCAACCCATCCCTGTTGGTCCATCTCAAGTTCAAAACGATCAGGGAAATGACGTAATACGCCTGCCATAATTCTTCCAAACTGATCAAGATGTCTTGGGGACATTACTAATACTCCATCTTCTCCACTCAAAGGGCATTTTTCACCCCTGAAAAAACCGTGTCCATACTTAACTTCTTCTTTCAACGGTATTGTTGGATTTCTACGCATAAATCACCACTAACAGAGGTCTGTATAAGATTAGTTCTAACCAGTTTTAAAACGGGTTTGAACTAAACCTTTTTCTGATTGTGCACCATTTTCAGACACTTGTAATTCCTCAGAGGTGGGTAAATCTATCTGCATGCTTCCTGCTGAAAATAAATCTTGCATTTTTTGTTCTTTCCCCCTACTACTCCAAAGAGCTGCCTCATCCCTGCTCTCTTTCGTAACAAAAATAAAAACTTCACCTGGCCTATTTCTTCCAGTTCTTCCTCTCCTTTGGATTAAACGTATTGCTGATGAAACTGGCTCATAAAATATCACAATATCTGTAGAAGGAATATCTAAACCTTCTTCCCCTACTGATGTTGCAACTAAAATATTGAATTCACCTTCTCTAAAACGATTGAGTATCTCTTTTTGCTGCTTCTGAGTCATACCTTTATCACCTTCTCTTGAGCCCTGACCAACAAATCTCACAGGTTTGGCTCTAGATAATTTCGATAATTCCTCTACTATTAACGAGGCCGTATGCCTAATCTCTGCAAAAACAATGAATTTACTGGCTCCACTTTGAAGTTGTAAATCTATTAATTCAACTAAATTTTCTAACTTGGGGTTATCTGTTGTATTTGACTTAGCTATTTTTACCGCAATTTTCCAATCGGGATTCGAATATAGCCATTTATTGGCTCGACTGCCTTTCTTTTTAGTATTTGCATCTTTTTCAATCCGTGAAGTATAATCAATAAATTGCGTTATACCTTGTGTCTCTACTGTCAATATTGAATGAGCTACTTTCATAGCCATGGCTTGAGTGGTCATCAGATTAAATATTTGAGGAGGGGTGTTAGGTTTAGTTTGCATATATTTAGCCTGCAAATTTTTACCTGCCTTAAGCAACAATGTTGTAGATACTTTGCGAGGCCTTTCTAGAAATCCTTGCTTGTATAATTTACCACACAAATAATCCTGTAAACTTCTAAGTTGATTGGCAATATGTTTAACTGATGCAGGCATTCCAACTTTTACCCATCTCGTCTTAATGGGTTGAATGTAATCTACAACATCAGGATCAGTCTCATCTCTGTTTTCTACCGAAGAAATTCCTAAATCCCTACAAAGACGTATTATTTCTGATTTAGAACTTCCTGGCGATGCAGTCATACCTACTGAAAGATGGTGCTTTGCAACTTCTTGATAATGATGACCTATAGGTACATATGCATAATTTCCAACTGCTCGATGTGCTTCATCAAAAATAACCAACGAAAAATTATCAAGACTAGTTCTACCATTTTCAATATCTTTAGAAACTACTTGAGGTGTTGAAACAACAACGTTTGCAGATTTCCATAGAGGTTTGCGTACTTCTGGAGAAATAGCTCCTGTAAAAAAATTTATTTCTGTATCTAAAAATTTACTAAAAAAATCATAATGTTGCTCTGCTAGTGGTTTTGTGGGAGCCATCAAAAGAATTTGACCTATCTCTAACCTTTCCAAAAGGACCCTTAAAGCAATAACTGTTTTTCCCATACCTGTAGGAAGAATCACAAGGGTAGATTGATCTAAACAAGCTTTAGAAATGTTAGATTGATACTGCCTATCTTCTAAATCATCGCCTTTCAGAAATTTATGTGAAAAAGTTTTCATTTTTTCTTAGGCTTTTTACGTAATGTTTCTATTAACTTACTGGCCGTTCCCTGACGGCCTCCAGATAATTCAGAATAGGAACTAATGCCGACCATTTTGCAAGCTACTTCTTCATCTAATTCTGCCTTTTTAGCTAAATTTTTAATGAAATTCAGTTGTTTAGGGCTAGGAGGTCTTGGAGTACTATCTACTTTAGCTTTCAAATTACCTATCAAGTCACTTGCGGTTCCAGACTTACCACCTGTAAGCTCATTAAAGTTTGAAAGACCTACTAATTTACAAGCAGCAGATTCATCCATTTCTAAAGACTCAGCTAAACTTTTGGCATAAGATATTTGTTTTGCTGATGCCGGCATAGGCATATCTTCAGTAGCTGTTCTTAAGTCATCAATAACTTCTCCGATTCTCTTACCGTCCATTTCTCGAGGATCTTCATTGCCTATTATTTTTTCTAATTCTTCGTTTGAAACTAAATCTGCTAATCTAAGATAATAATCTAATTGCCGTTTTGTCGGTTTTTCTTTTTTCTTTGCAATTGCAGATTCATGAAGCTCCCTGAATGATTCCACAAAATCGCCCCATACTTGAGCTCCGCTATGCTTACCTATTTCGATTTGATCCAAATCATTTTCCATGTCTGCTGTAAAATTAGATGAAAAAAGATTTAAAGTTTTTTCATTTGAATTATAGTAAGGCACGACTTCATCACAGAGCATTATACCTTGTTCGGTGGGTTTTAGTCGTCCCTTATTGTCGCTACAATATTTCCGGTCAAGTAATTTCTTTATTGTAGCCGCATAAGTAGAAGGTCTACCTATTCCCTCTGTCTTCATAAGAGCTACAAGTCCATGCTGAGTATATCTTGCAGGAGGTTTTGTTTTATCTTCAATTAATTTAGGATTTTGGTCCTTACTATCTAACTGCAAAGATTTACCTTCTGCAATTTCAGGATTAGGGGGTGAAAGTGGAGGAGTTCTATCTATCGCTTCAAAAGCAGATTCCCAACCAGGAGTGACTCTCCATTTTGTATCACCATCTAATAATTTATTAAATGTTTCCAATTTTGCCTCAATTTTCATACTAGCCCATTCTGAGTCAATCATTTGGCTGGCAATAAATCTTGACCATATTAACTTGTATAAACGAGCTTGAGAATCATCCAAACCATTTGGTAATTCTGAAAGTGGATTCGTAGGCCTGATTGCCTCATGAGCATCTTGCACTCCGGAGGAAGGTTTGCCTCCAAGAGCCCCCTTTCCTACAAATTCTGAACCCCATTTTGAAGTAATGAAATCTTTTGCAGTTTCTCTAGATGAAGCACTTGTTCTTGTTGAGTCAGTTCTCATATATGTTATGTGCCCTGCCTCGTAAAGTCCTTGAGCAACCCTCATAGTGTTACTTGGTCTCCAACTGTATTTACTTCCTGAAGCTTGAAGCAAAGTATCAGTAGTGAAAGGGGGTTTAGGGCGTCTTTTGTATGTTTTTATTGAAACTTTATTTGGCGTTAATTTAAATTCCAACTTTAAAGCTTCAAAAGCTTTATCTGCTAATTTAGGGTCGTTTGTACGGTGGATATCAATTTTACCTTTCTCATCCTTCCAAACCAGAGGATCATCTCTCTCATGAAATCTTATTCTAAAATCTACTCCTGATGCAAAAGCCTGTACTGCCCAATAAGGAGTCGATACAAAATCTTGAATTTTCTTTTCTCTATCAACTACAAATGCTAGAGTTGGTGTCTGAACTCGACCCATTGAACTTAAGCTCCAAGATCTTGAAAAACGTGAAGTACGATATCCTATCAAACGATCCATAAACCTTCTAACTTTAGCTGCATCAACAAGATTCATATCAACTTTTCCTGCAGACTCTAAAGATTCTCTTATTGCGCTTTTAGTTATCTCATTAAATGTAATTCTTTGAACTTCTCCAAAATCAGAAAGAAGCTCAGCAAGCCTCCATGCAATGAATTCACCTTCTCTATCAGGATCTGTTGCAATCAATACCCTATCTACTTTTTTCCTACGGCTATCTGATATAATGCGTTTTACATTTTTTTCAGCTCTTGCAGTCCAATTCCAAGGAGGCTCTGGTAAATTTCCTTTTTTGTGACTCCAAAGAGCCTTGCTGCCATCTTTACCTTTTGTTGGTAAGTCTTGAATGTGGCCATTTGAAGCTCTAACCAGTACATTCTTACCCAGATATTTCTGAATTGTTTTGGCTTTTGCTCCGGATTCAACCACTACTAAATCCATTAGACTACACGCCTAAAAGGTAGAATAAATATCTTTTTACAAAGTAGTAAAATTGCGGGGGACTATAGTCCCCCGGATTTTTAACCCATATTACAATTAAAAAAATGACAGATTCAGAATGAAGTCTTAAACGTTAAAAACTAAAGCTTTGTACGCTAATTAATGGTTTTAGAAAAATTAAAAGAACAAAATGCAACTATTGCACTTATTGGTGCATCAAATGATAAACAAAAATATGGCAATAAAATATATCGCGATTTGAGAAATAAGGGATACAATGTAACTCCAATAAACCCAAAAGAGAAAACTATTGAAGGTGACAAGGCATATACTTCAATTGAAGAAATGGAAAAATTACCTGATATCGCGAATTTTGTAGTTCCTCCTCCTATTGCAATGAATATTGCTCAGCATATTTCGAAATTAGGGGTTACGCATTTGTGGTTTCAACCGGGTTCAGAAAGTAATGAACTAGAATCTTGGTTGAAAAAAACCGATGGAATAGAATATCTGATTAATGCTTGCATAATGGTCGAAACAAGATAACTAAGAAATTAAATTTCTAATTTTTGATAGAACTGTATCTATATCTGAAGTTGAACAAGCTCCTTGGGCATAAGTATCCTTACCTCCACCGCTACTGCCAACAGACGCAAGGACTTCTTTCAAAATAGATCCACAATTAAAATCTAAAGATGAGGAACTAGCTAGAATTACCGTAGCCTTATCTCCGTTATAGCAACCTATAGCTGCGATATTGTTAGATTCTGAAGTAATAGTACGTACTAACTTTTGAATCTCACCGAAATTTGTTTCACCCATGTTATCAGAATAAAAATTGATTTCTCCAATTTTTTCAGATTCTAAGCTGGAAGACTTGAAAGAAGCTAATTCTTTTTCCAAAGAAGACACTTTATTTCGCAATTCTTTCCATTCTTTTACAAATTTTTGAGCCGCCTGTGGTGCCTGATCTACTGAAACTCCTAATTCCTCTGCAGTCTTTTCCAACAAGGCTCTTTCCTTTTGAGAAGCTTCAACTGCTGCCGGGCCTGCCGAGAATTCTATACGTTCCACACCATCCTGTATCCGCTCGGTCCTCAAAACCTTAACTGCTTCTACTTTCAAGGTTGATGATACGTGAGTACCTGCACAAGCCTGAGCGTCAACATTTGGAATCTCTACCACTCTTACTTCCTTATATTTTGGAGCACCTCCTTGATACAATGTACTACCATATTTTTTATCAGCTTCTTCTCTTGCATAGAACTTAGTAGTAATTGGATGATCCTCTAAAATTAATGCATTAACTTTAGATTCTATAACCTCGATAATCTCTGTTGTTAATCTTCTGTGGTGTGTAATATCTAACCTGGCTCGATCTGTATACTTTGAAGCTCCCGCTTGCCAAACATGATCTCCTAATACTTTTCTGGCAGCGGCACCTATCAAATGAGTCGCTGTATGGTGCCTGCTTAAATTAGTTCGACGTGAATCATCCAATTTTCCTGAGATAATTGTACCTAAAGGAGGACCTTCGCCGTCTACATGATGAACGACTACTTTTCCTATTTTCTTAACATCTACTACTTTGCATTCTCCGTTATCCCATTTTATAATTCCAATATCACTTAATTGACCTCCACCTTCAGGATAAAAGAGTGTATTTTTCAACACAACTTTATTGTTCTCTGAAAAAATAACCTTTGAATTAAAAGAACGTTTTTCCATATCGTCATAGAAATCTAATCTAGTTGGCTCAGCATCAATTAATGATACTACTGTCTTATTAGCTTTAACTTCTCCCTGATGCCTGTCTGCTACCATGGCCAAAAAACCATCTGGAACTTCAATTTGGTAACCTTGCTCACTTGCAAAATCGCTTACTACTGAAGGAGGCAACCCCTGCGAATCATATAATTCCAATAATTTGTCTTGATCTATTCCGCCTGAATCAATAGCTCGTTTTACTGCCCTACGTCCACGTTCTAGTGTTAATTTGAAGCGCTCAACTTCCAGATCAACCATGTCCAAAATATGTGATTTATTAGATCTAAGTTCAGGATAAGTTTTAGCAAAATTGTCTATGTGATGTTCAACCATTTCTGGTAGTAAATCTGGAACTCCCAAATCCTTCAAAAGTAAAATTGTTCGTCTTAAAACCATACGTGCCAAATAACCTGCTTTGACATTACTAGGGACTATTCCATCTCCAAACATAAAAGCTAAAGCTCGCGAGTGATCTACTATCGCAAATAACTTTTCTAACGGTTCAATGGTAGATGTAAATTCTGATAAAGTTAACTTATGTCCCAATGAATTAAGACGCTCCAAAACCATTTGTCTTAATTCTGTCAAATCTGAACCATAGTCAACAGATAGAACGCCACAAAGCTTTGCATTTTCAGAAATAAGCGATCCCGAAGTAGTCAGTTTTTCTTCAAGACCTGCTTTCTTTGTTAACTGGGAGACTGCCTCTGGAAAAACTGATTCATAAATTGTTGGCGTACCTTGAGAGGCCCAAACTAACCTTTCCAAACCATAACCCGTATCTACAATAGATCTTGGCATTCTTTTGAATTTTATACCTTTTAATTCTATATCTCCTTCAGGGTCTTCCTCTAAATCCATAAAAACTAAAGTTGCTAATTCAAGACCTCCTGCTAAAACCTCGAGTGCTTCACCTCCGTTACCCCCTCCTACCCACGGATTTTCTTTGTAAGTTATTTTTGAACCTTTTAATCCTAAACTAGTATAAAATTCGTGACAAAGTTCAACTGTGCGATTTTGCCAATATATTTTTTCCTGGTCTGTATTGAAAGCATGATGAGCCATCATTTCAAAAGTTGTTAAATGTCTACCACTTCTCCCTACTGATTCTAAATCATTTAGACGAATGCAAGGTTGAGATATGGCTAAAGGGTTCTCTGGAGGCTTAGATAATCCGCTAGTTACGTGCGGCTGAAATACTGCTATTGAGGCGATGGAAAGATAGATGTCATTACGCCAACGTGCAACTACTGGAGCTCTTGCAACACGTGTGTGATTGTGCTTATCAAAAAAGCTCAAAAAAGATTCCCTAGCTTCGTCAAGATTCATCGCTTTTGATAAGAGAGGTTTACCGATGAACGAATATTCAACGCAAGGAGCATCTCCACAGAGCTCACGCTCAACGGTAGACCAGAAGAAACAGCCACATTTAGCGCATGCTTGTCTGGTAAAACCTGAATCATGAAAAAAACTCAGGGATAGGCCTTTACTCACAAGATGGCAGAGAGTAGGAGGTTAAAAACTAAGGAGGGGCATAAGCATTAATGACTGTCTTGAAAATAAGGAAATATAATGGCTACAGAGAACAGCACACATAAGCCATATGTTTCGGCTGGTAAAATTTTACCTGAAATAACTACACAAGGAATCATACTGGCTATTGTCTTAGGAATATTATTGACTGCAGCAAATGTATATCTTGGATTATATGTTGGAATGACAGTTAGTGCATCTATTCCTGCAGCTGTAATCTCTATGGCTGTTCTGAGAAGTTTGGAAAAAGCTAACTTTTCAAAAGGTACCAACATTCTGGAAAATAATTGGGTTCAAACTGCAGTTTCATCTGGAGAGTCATTGGCTGCAGGAGTAATCTTTACTCTACCTGCGCTATTGGTAATGAATCAAACTAGCAATGGAGAGGTAGGCTGGAATGAATTTCCATACTTTAAGACTTTGATTATTGCATTAGTTGGAGGCACAATTGGAGTTTTATTTTCAATCAGTTTAAGAAGAATATTTATTGTAAGAGAAAAGCTACCTTATCCTGAGGGAGTGGCATGTGCTGAAGTACTCGTAGCTGGTGAAAAAGGTGGATCTCAAGTCATGCCTATATTTGCTGGAATTGCTTTTGGAGCTATATACAAAATATGTTCTTCATTAATGGTAACTGTCGATAATACTGTTAAACAAGTTAGTTTTGGGCTTTGGGAACAAGGATGGCAGGGATTCTATACTCTAAAGGGTAAAGTAGATGCAACTTTGCTATGGACAACTGAAAGAAAAACCACGCTCTATTTAGGGGCTGAATTGTCACCGGCACTACTTGGTGTAGGATATATTGTAGGGCCTGCCATTGCAAGTTTTGTATTTTTTGGTGGGTTACTGGGTGCACTAGTCATAATGCCAATAGCTAGTTCATTTCTTAATCCTACGGACGCCTTTCTTGAACTAGCTAGTAATACTACCACTTGGGAAGATTATGCTAATCATATAAATGGAAGGAGAAGAATGGCTGGCGTTGGAACTATGCTAGTAGGAGGTCTCTATACTCTAGTAATTATGAGAGAAGCTTTAATGAAAGGAATAAAAGAGATGATTGACTCAACAAACTCAAATATTTCTGAAGTTAATAAAATTCGTACAAATGAAGATTTACCTGCTCGCTCTATAGCCATAACTAGCGCTGCAATGGCAGTTCCTATGTTTTTTATGGTATGGATTATATCTGGCTTATTTCTTCCTGCTTTTTTATCTTTAATTATTATTTTCACTGCAGGATTCTTGTTTGCTGCCGTCGCAGGATACATGGCAGGGATTGTAGGAAGTAGCAATAACCCACTTTCAGGAGTTACAATAATTGTAGTTATTCTGACAGCAACTACTTTCGCTTTATTGAATAGTTTTGTTTATGGAGGAGAAAATACGGCTGAATTGCAGGTTGCTGTAATAGGCGTAGCTGCTTTCGTAGCTTGTGCTGGTGCTATTTCTGGAGATAATTTACAAGATTTAAAAACAGGATACATACTAGGAGCAACACCTTGGCGTCAACAAATTGGCCAAATAGTAGGTGTTGCTGCAGGTGCTGTAGCAATACCTCTTGTATTAAATTTATTATCAGATCAAATTATTAATGGAGATTTGGAAGCACCTCAAGCCTTTTTGATGGCAAGCATAACAAATGGGATTTTGGGAGGAGGTATGGATTGGTCAATGGTCTTTATGGGGGCAGGAATTGCTTTTTGCCTTATTGCTCTGAGACATCCCGGAAATTATGTTAATATCTTAGTATGCTCATACCTTTTATTTTTATTTGGTGGCTTTATTGAAAATGCAATTCCGGCATTTCTTTTCTCTGGAAGTTTATTTGTTATTGGAACTCAAATGTGGATTAATGAAAAAGGTGGATTAAACATTTCTATTATGGCTGTAGCTGTTGGAATGTATCTAAGCTTGAAAATGACTGTGCCAATATTTATTGGCGGGATGATTAAAATGTATGTCGACAGTCGATTTACCGCTCCTTTGAAAAAATCAAGGCCTGAGCTTTTCAAAGAAAATTCAACTAGGCTGCTTGAACAAGAAAAAGAAAGATTGCACAACCCTGGAATTCTATTTGCTTCAGGTTTAATTGCTGGAGAAGCAATTATGGGTATAGGTCTAGCAGGTATGGCTGTTTCAGGAATTTATTTGGGAATTATAGATCAACCCTCCCTTTTACTTGGGATTGGAGTGTTCACAATTGGTGCTATAATTATGGCAATGCTTAGTTTGAGACAAACTGAAAATGAGGATTTTGGTAAGATAGAAGAGTGGGCATTTGAGGATAATATTCAAGATGCTGAAATGATAGAAAAAAAATCGAACAAAAAGAATAAAGGAAAATAGGTTAGTTGTGGCAAAAAGAAATTTCGTAATTATAGGACACCGTGCTCACACTGAAGCTGATTGGAAATTAGATGATTTGTGCGGAGGTGCTGGAAGACTTGATGTGCTTGTAAGATGTGTAACTGCATCTCTTTGGAAGTCTCACGGAATAAGAAGAGATACGGACGTTTGGCTAATCTTGAAAGGACCGCCAAATTCACCGGTAACCGTTCATTTCAGTGGGGAAAAAATACGCTATCTTAATCCAGATGAAAGGTCTACAGCAGCATTAATTCGCAATGGTTTAATTAAATATAAAAATCATAAAGAAGCCATAGAAACAAGCCCTGGAATAACTATGGAAAGAATAGATCTAAGTGATATCTTAGAAAGGCTACCAAATCCCGTACTTTTAAGCGAAAGTGGAACTGATAAATTAAGTGATGCTAAAACATTCATATTAGGAGATGATAAAAATCCTACTGAAAATGAAATGAAAAACCTAGAAAAATTGCCTCAAATTTGTCTGGGTAAGGAAAGTTTACTGAGTTCTGCCTGTATAACATTAATACATCATCGCCTAGACTCATAAAACATGGAAGCAATAATCCTAGTTGGAGGTTTCGGGACGAGGCTTAGACCATTAACTTATACAGTTCCAAAGCCACTTCTCCCTTTAGCTAATATCCCCATGGTGGAAAGGATGGTGAGAAACTTACCACCTATCTTTGACACTGCAATTTTGGCTGTGAACTATGGGCTAGAAGAGATGGAGAAGTATTTTGAGAATAAGAATATTGGGAAAAAAATTATTATTGTTCCTGAGGAAGAGCCATTAGGAACTGGCGGAGCAATGAGAAATTGTATTGAGCATGTAACTGGAACTGTTGCAGTTTTCAATGGGGATGTAGTAAGTTCAATTAATTTAGAAGAAATGTTAGAACAACATATTAAGGAAAATGCAAAAGGTACTCTAGCTCTTTGGGAAGTTGATGATCCCAGTAGATTTGGTGTCGTAGAATTAAAAGGTAATAAAATAATGCAATTTCAAGAAAAGCCCGAGAAAGGAACTGAAGTTTCAAATTTGATTAATGCTGGAACTTATTTGTTGGAGCTAGAAATTTTGGAAATGATACCGCCAAATCAGAAAATATCTATTGAAAGGGATATTTATCCAAAAATAGCCGGCAATAGATTGTATGGCTTTCCCTTTAAAGGTTATTTTATAGATTCTGGAACTCCTGAATCATATCTCGAAGCGAACTTTAAATCTCTTGGAAAGGACGGTACTGCTTCACACAGTGGAGCTAGTATCCGAGGAAACTGCCTAATAGATAAAAATGTTAAATTGATTGATTGCATAATAGGTCCAAATGCTATAATAGGTCCCGGTGTCAAATTAGAAAAATGCGTCATCAGAAATTCTGTGATTCTATCTGAAGTTGAAGGCTATGGCTGCGTTATAGAAAATAGCATTATTGGACCTAAAATTCTATTGAAAGAAGATAAAAAACAGGCATTGATAGCTCCAGAAGGAGAAATTACTTTTTAGAAATATGGGACTTAAAATTTTTCAAACTTCAGTTGGACCTTTAGCTATGAATGCTACATTAGTTATGGATGAAAAAAGTAAAGAATCTATATTTTTTGACCCGGGCGATGAAATTGAAAAAATATTAGATATAGCAAATAAACAAAATATGAAGATCAAAAGATTGATTGCGACTCACTGCCATGTCGATCACATAGCTGGAGCAAATTCTGCCATGGAAAAATTAAACTTGCCTCTCGAAATTTCTCCAATAGGTAAAGATATGTTGGGCAAAGTAGGTCCTATTGCTGCTGCTTTTGGATATTCAGTTTCAGAAATTAAAGAAGGCGGATATCTTGATGAAAGTGACAAAGTTGAAATTGGAAATTCTACTTTTGATATTCTACATTGTCCAGGGCATAGCCCAGATTCTCTTTGTTTTTACACTGAAAAAATACTTATTGGAGGGGACGTCATTTTTAGAGGTGGTCTAGGAAGAACTGATTTGCCTGGAGGAAATACAAAACAACTAATGGATTCAATTCTCAAGAAAATATATCCCTTGCCTGATGATACAGTCATTTATCCCGGACATGGACCTGAAACTACATTAGGAAGAGAAAAACAAAAAAATCCTTATCTTAACGGAACCGTGAAACTAGCATAGTAATTTTTATTAGGAAATGAATAACATGGGATAATGAATGAGTTATAACGATTATAATTTAAAAATAGAAAAAATCGCAAACTCTATCAAAAATAACACTACATTAATTACTACAAATAGAAAAGGACACAATTATAGAGATTTGAAATTTAAAAAAGAACAAACTAGAATTGAAACTGGAACGCTTACACATGTGCTTGAACTAAATAATGACTACATAGATTGTGAGTCTGCTGTTACTATAGGTAAAGTCAATCGGTCAACAATACCTAAGGAAAAAATGATTCCTGCATTACCTGAAGGTGATAACTTCACTGTTGGTGGATGTCTTGCCGGTTTAGGTTTAGGTTCAAGCTCTTACATTTATGGTTTTTTCAATGATAATGTGATTGACTTCGATATAATTTTAGGTAACGGCGAACTTATCAGAGATGTTTCAGAAACAAACCATTCTGATTTATTTTATGGAATTGCTGGAACTTATGGAACTATGGGAATTATTACTAGAGTAAAAATTAAATTAATCTCTTGTGAAAAATATGTGAAGGTTAGTTATCTTCACTACAATTCCTTTGATACGTTTTATAACGATTTTTCTAGAATGATTAAGGAGAAAAATGAAGATTTCATTGAGGCATTTGCAAATAAAAAAAATAGCTACACTATAGTTTCTGCAAATTTCATCAAAAATATTGACCAAAACAAAATTGCCGTGATAAAAGATAAAGATATTATGAAACAGCGTAATATGACTATCTATGCACAGATTTCGAGCAAAAAGGAATCATGCTATTTGAGATTATTAGATTATTTAGAGAGGTACAGTTACGCGGCCTTTTGGGGTCATTACCTTTACACACCTTACAAAAAAAGAGATTATCTGTATGCTGGGCTCATGTATTCCTTAATGCCTCAAAAAATATTAGATTCATCTCCTGGACATGGAAAATATAATATTTCAAAATATTTTCACGCTGCTAACCACATAGTTGGTGATTACTACAGAGATGAATATGTGCTTGCAACAGATATCGGTGTACCATTATCAAAATTAAAAGAAGCTATGGAACTTGCTGACGAAATGACTGAAACATACCCTCGATGGATATGTCCGATCTATGACAAGCATAATCCAAAAAAGATATTTTGCACGCGAAAACCTGAGTTATGTGAAGATGATATAATCTTTGATCTAGGGATTTACGGCATAAAAAATACTTCTAAATCATCAAAAGAAATTAATCAAGCATTTGAAAAGTTTTCATTTGAGCAAGGCATGTTTAAGGGATTTTTCTCAACATGTTACTTTAATTATGATGATTTTTGGAATCAATTTGATAAATCAAAATATGATTCTTTAAGAATTAAATACCATGCTGAAAATAATTTTATGAACATATTTGATAAAATAAGTTACCGAAATAAGACTAAAAAAGATAACTTACGAAGTAGATTATTTAAATTCTTTGGGAAAAAATATTTAAAACATATAAATAACAATAAGGAAAGGTTGATTCAATAAACAATGGAAGTATTAATAGTAGGGAACAGGCCTTTGAATGACGATATAATAGAAATATCTAAAGATAAAGTAGTCATAGCTGCAGACGGTGGGGCTGATAGATTATTAGAACATAAAATACTTCCTGATTGGGTAGTAGGGGACTTAGACTCCATCTCAGGAGAAGTAGCTGAGAAATTAAAAAATATAACTATTTCTAATAGAGATACTGAAAAAACTGATTTAGAAAAAGCTGCTGATTACGCTATTGAAATAGGAGCTAAGGAAATTAGAATAATGGGGTGGAATGGTGGAAGGATTGATCACACATTAGCAGCCCTAGGTTTAGCATTTAATCCCAATATTAAATTGATTGATGAAAAATTTGAACTAAGTGGAGTTACTAATTTTAAAACTATAATGGGTAAAGAAAAAACAATTTTTTCCCTACTAGCAATTCCTGAAGCAATAGTTAGTATTACTGGTGCAAGATGGGACCTTAAACAGGAAAAATTAAGCATGAGTGGACAAGGCATACACAATGAAATCGGACCTTCTGGTGAAGTCACTATTGAATGCCACAATGGAAAATTGTTATTAATTCAAGGTAAATTCATTTTGCCTCATGATTGACGATTTTCTATTTCCGAAATTAATAAAGTCATTATAGCTGAACCACCTAGTGCTGACAAGAATACCTCTAAATTGGCTAAACCGTATTCATTAACTGGATTTGTTAAATAGTCCAAACCTGTCTCTAAATCTGAAGTATAAGCCCCGTAAATTACTACTGAAATCAGACCAAAAACAGCACCAACTAGACCTCCATTTGCTGTTACTCTATCTGACAATGATAGAAAGATTGGAAGAACGGTTGCTGCCGCAAATAAATCTGCAACCAAAAATATTCTGAAAACACTCAATGCATCGTCTGCATAATACCAAGCTAAAATTATAGCAATTGGAGCTGTAGAAATTGCAAAATATCTTGTCTGTTCTATATCTAATTTGGAATCTGCCAAATCTCTAGAAATTACTGCAACTACTGCATTTTGTAAAGTATCTATACTTGAACATACCAAAGCGATTCCAAGAACTAAAAACATTGCTAGAATTGGTTCATCATAGCTTTTGATTAAATCAAAAAAAGCTATTGAAGGGTCCATGACTGCGCCACGTCCTGCTGCAACAGTTCCTAAAAAGCCGAACAATAAAACTGCAGTAAAGCATAATCCTGATGCTAATAATGCTCCTTTTTGTAAAGCCTCGTTATCCTCTGAAGCCCAAGTACGTTGCCAGTTACCTTGTGAAAACATCTCAGCTGCAGTGATGGCTAAAACAAGTGCCAAGCCAGCCTCAAAGGTTGAATAATCACTTATACTACCTATACTCCAAGAATCTTCTGGATTGTAACTTTTAGCATCATTAAAAATTTCATCAACACCTTCATTGAATATTAGTAACAAAACTGAAATTATTAGCCATATGATAAAAAAAGCTTGAATTCTATCTGTCTTAATTGAAACTGGTAGCCCTCCTATTACTGTGTAAAAAGTAGTCACAATTGCCACAAAAATTATAGGAATAAGAAAGTCTATTCCCGATAAAAATTCAACGGCCCTTCCTATTGCTATATACTCTGCAAACATAAAAGTAAACATATAAATTATTGAGATTATACCAACGTAAATTTGCATTGGACGCCCCATCTTTGTGCGAACAAAATCTGCCAAAGTGACCCCTTCAGGAGTTATATTTCGAATTATAGGTCCCAAATATGCTAATAAAAGAAACGGAGTGGCTGAAGATAAGGCATAACCGAATACATCATAAAATCCTCCATAATAACCTACCTCTGATGGGCCAAATAATATCCATATTCCCATGCCTGAAGCAAAGAGACTAAGGCCTATCATTATCCAATTCTGACTACCTCTTGCTGATAAGAATGAATCATTATCCAATTTCAAATCTTTTGATTCTTTTAAACCTAACCAAGCAAAAAAACCCAAAGTTCCTAAAATTAAAATATATGCGATAGAAGATGAAATCATGCCATGACCTCCATACCTTTAGCTAAGTCTTCAACTATCTTACAAACTCTTCTCTGATCGTCTCCAAAAATGTATAGCGATGGTTCGAAACCATGGCCACCTTCATCAACCAAAGCTTCAGTTTCCAAGGGTAATGAATTAACTAATAGATCTTCACCCTCACGACTGAGCTTTGTAGATATTATTTTTAGATCATTAAGTAATTCTGAAATCACTGAATCCCATCTTAGATTAATTATAATCGAAACACGAGAATTAAATTTACGTACATTTAGTAATAAATCTGACAAATGAGAGGAAGCTCCAAACTTTGGTGAGGACAATGGGCGAGCTTTACCGCCTACTGGAGTTAATCGCCCAGGAAATGCTACTATATCTGAACTAGAGATTGCTTCACTTGAGGCTAGTGCAATATTAACTCTTACTTGAGGAGATAGTAAAGGTATTGCGGTTTCTAAACGCTTCCGCATTTCTGCAATGTTAACTAAAGCTTTCTCTCTAGTGTCCTGAACTGGAAAATTAATTGTTAAATCCTGATCATCAATAACTAACTTAAGAGACCACCTAGAAGCTTCTCCAGATTTCAAAATTTCTACCAGAGAAATTGCAGCTTCCTGCAAATTGCTTTCTGTTGGTTCATTGTAATTTGTTGGTAGCGTGTGCAAATAATTTCCCGCCATTACTTGACTTATTCCTAAGGCTTGACCTAAGCTTGACTGAGTCCAGCCTTCTTTAGATAAAATTCGGCATGCTCGTCCTCTCAATTCTTTAAATAAATTTCCAGTTAATTCAACAGGCATCATATTAATCACTTATAGGATTAAAGAAGGAGGTTATAAAATTCGTACAAACTTTTTAGCATGAGGTCTACTAAACTAAGTTTAGGGGCAAAAAAATTGACCGAAGAAATACCAATTTCAAACGAAGTTTTAAAGGAAATTTTTGATGAAACTGGATTTGATTCTAATAACCTTTCCATTCGTGAGACAAATCGTTTAGCAACGCTAATAAGTGAAAAAGGGAAAATTAATTTTGTAAGAATGGAAATGGGAATTCCAAACATACCAACTCCTGATATTGCTAAAAAAGCTGAAAAAGAAGCAATCGACAAAGGACTACAAGGAATCTATCCTCCCTTTGATGGAATTCCTGAATTGAAGCTTGCTGGAAGCCAATTTGTCAAAGCTTTTTTAGACATGGATGTCAAATCTGAACATGTAATTCCTACTTGCGGATCGCTTCAAGGAGGGTATATTTCACAAGCTTTAGCAGGTAATATGCATAAAGGAAAAGATACTATTCTTTATTTGGATCCAACATTTCCAGTAACTAGATACCAAGCTAAGTTTCTAGGATTAAAGAGTGAAGGTCTTGAGCTATATGATAACCGAGGTGAAGATTTAATAAAAGCAATAGAACAAAAAGTGTCTAAAGGAAATATTGGAGGATTGCTGTGGTCATCACCAAATAATCCAAGTTGGTCTTGTTTAACTGAATCTGAGCTTGAAGGTATTGCTAAAATATGTGATAATAATGATATTCTAGCTATAGAAGATTTGGCCTATTTAGGCATGGATTTTAGGAAAGATTATTCGAAGCCTCATGAGGAACCATACATACCTACTATTGCCAAATTTGGTAAAAATTGGATAACATTAATTTCAGCCTCAAAAGCCTTTTCATTTCCTGGGCCAAGATGTGGCTTAGCCATAATTTCTCCACAATTAAATAAACGAGAATTTAGTCAACTAGAAAAATTCTGTGGCCGTAAAAGGTTTGGACACGCATTTTCACTAGGTGGATTGTATGTTACTACCTCTGGAACAACTCACACGGCACAATACGCTCTAGCTAAAATGTTAGAGGAATCTACAAATGGAAATCATAATTTTGTCAAAATTACTAGTGAATACGGAAAACGGGCAAAGAAAGTTAGTAAAATATTCCTGAAATATGGATTTAAACAAGTTTATGAAAAAGACATGGATGAAATTGTGGGTAATGGTTTTTATCTTACTATGTCATATCCAAATTTTGGTGGCAATGATTTAATGATAGAGCTAATGAAATATGGAATATCAACAATTACTCTAAAATCGACCGGCTCAAATAGGCATGAAGGGTTGAGAGTTTGTATCTCATTTGTAAGTGAAAATGATATGCCTACTTTGGACGATAAATTAAAAATATTTAAGGAGAACAATAGTTGAAGCCGAACGAAATAGATTTTGATAACTTAACCTTTAGTTTCACACAAACAAGATCCATGTTTGTAGCTAAATGTAATCTTGGTGAAGAATGGGATAATGGCGAGTTAAAACCATTTGAAAATTTGAGGCTTTCCCCTGCAGCAGTTGTACTGAGTTATGGCCAAGGTCTCTTTGAAGGAATGAAAGCATACCTATGGGATAATGGTGAAATTGCAATGTTTAGACCTGAAATGAATGCAAAAAGGGCTGCAAATGGATGTACTAGGTTGTCTATGCCTGAAATACCTAGTTCACTTTTCATTAATGGTGTGAAAAAGGTTGTAAGAGATAATGCAGATTATATTCCTAATACAGAGAAGGGAGCACTCTATGTAAGACCTATAATATTTGGATCTGGAGAAGGTGTAGGTGTTGCGCCGTCTAGTGAATATCACTTTATAGTCTACGTAAGTCCCGTTGGACCTTACTTTAAAGGAAGATTAAAACCAATAAAATTAGTTGTAACAAGAGATTTCCATAGAGCGCCTTTGAAAGGAACTGGAGGCGTAAAAGCAATAGGAAACTATGTTCCTGGAATGTTACCTAGCAGTTTAGCAAAATCAAAAGGATATGCGGAAGTAATCTATTTAGATGCTGCCGAAGAAAAATATATTGAAGAAGTAGGGGCTGCAAATTTCTTTGCCGTAATTGATAACAAACTTATAACTCCTGAATTAACTGGTTCGATATTGCCCGGAATAACTAGAGATTCAGTAATCCATTTAGCGAAAACTAAACTAGGATTAGAAGTTGAGGAAAGAAGAATTAGTGTAGATGAAGCTTTAACTGCTAATGAACTATTTTGTGCTGGAACTGCTGCAATAGTTGCTCCAATTGGCTTGATAAATTATCAAGGAAAAGATCATATTTTCAACGAAGGAGATATTGGGAAAATAACTAACAAACTTTACGACTATCTAACGGGGATACAATTTGGAACTTCTGAAGATGAATTTAAGTGGATGACGAAAATATAACGTAATTTATACCCCTTCCTTCTAGATTTTATAGAGCATATGATGAAATTAGCCGAATTATTTAGTGAAAAATTGCAAAATAAAACTGCAAAGATAGGAATTCTTGGAATGGGATATGTTGGTATTCCTTTAGGTTTAGAATTTGCTAAAAGACAATTCGAAGTACTAGGATTTGATAAAGATCAAAAGCGAATTGATGACATAAATTCAGGATCTCAAATAATGAAACACATTCGAGAAAAGGATATGAGATTATTTGTTGATAATGGAGGATCTGCAACGAATGATTTTACAAAAATCAATACTAGAGATTGTTTGATTATTTGTGTACCAACTCCTCTTGATATACATGAACAGCCCGATATGAGCTACGTTGAGAACGCTTCTAATTTGATTAGTAAAAATATGAAGAAAGGACAACTTATTATTCTTGAATCTACCACCTATCCTGGAACAACTAAAGAACTAATAAAACCAATATTAGAAAAATCTGGATTAAAAGCCGGTGAAGATTTTTTCCTAGCTTATTCTCCTGAAAGAGAAGACCCCGGAAATAAAGATTTTAATGTTTCTAAAATTCCAAAAGTAATTGGAGGATACACTAACGAATGTTTAGAAGTTACTAATTTACTCTACAAGAATATAGTTTCTGAGACTGTGAAGGTTAGTTCCATGGAAACTGCAGAATCAACTAAATTAATGGAAAACATATTCCGTGCTGTAAACATTGCGATGGTCAATGAAATGAAATTAATATTATCAAGAATGAACGTGAATATTTGGGAAGTTATAGAAGCTGCAAAAACTAAACCTTTTGGATTTATGCCATTCTACCCAGGTCCTGGAATGGGAGGACACTGTATACCTATTGATCCTTTTTACCTCGCATGGAAAGCAAAAGAATACAATACTGAGGCGAAATTTATCGAATTGGCTGGAGAAATTAATCGCAAAATGACAGAAAACATTTCTCATAGAGTTGGTAAAGCATTAAATGATGATGGAAAAAGTATTCGAAATAGCAAAATAATGATTTTAGGTGTTGCCTACAAGAAAGATATAGATGACATGCGTGAATCGCCTGCCCTAAAATTGATTCAATTACTAAAATTTAAAGGTGCCGAAATATCATACCATGATCCCTATGTTCAAGAATTTAATAATGAAAAAAGTATTGTGCTAAATTCTGCAAATATTAAAATGCAAGATGCACTAATTATAACTACTGACCATACAAACGTTGATTATGCATTAATTGGTAAACATGCTAAATTAATAATTGATACTAGAAATGTAATGGCCAAAATTGAAAATCCAAATGCCCGCGTTTTAAGGGCATAGGTATGTTAAAACCTGAAACAATAAAAGAAGGAATAATAGAAAGATATAGTTCTCTTGTAAGTAATTCTAACAAATTTGCAGAGGTAATAGATAAACCCCTAAAACAAACATTCCGAATAAATTCCATAAAAGGCGATAAAGAAGAAATACTAGAACAGATAAGAAGCTACGATTCTAGTGTAAAAAAAGTATTGTGGTATGATAATGCATTTGAAACTAATTTAACAAACTTAGGTAGTAGTATCCAGCACTTTTCTGGTCAAATTTATATCCAAGAATTGACCTCTATGGTTCCTCCTTTGATCGCAGCAGATTTAATAAAAGAAAAAACGATTCTAGACTGTTGTGCAGCGCCAGGTTCTAAAACAACTCAAATGGCCGATATAATGAATAATGAGGGGCATATCATCGCCAACGATGCAAGACATGGAAGAATAAAATCACTAAGAGGAAACCTGGATAGATTGGGAATAACTAATACAACCGTTACATTGAGAGATTTCAAATCTTTTCCAAATACAAAAGCTGACGTCTACTTTGTCGATGTACCGTGTAGCTCAGAAGGTACAATTAGAAAGAAAAATACCGTGGCAAGAAAGTGGAAAGATTATGATTACAATCGATTTAGTAAATTACAAAAGAATTTATTAAAGAAAGCTTGTGAAATGGCTCCAAAAGGTAGCACCATTATCTATTCAACCTGTACATTCGCACCTGAGGAAAATGAAAATGTAATTAGCCAAATACTTGAAGAAGAAAATGTCGAACTTAAAAAAATAAATATCAATGGTTTGAAATTAGGTCATGGCATAACTAACTGGAAAGAAAATGAATACGATAAAGATGTGAAAAAATGTGCTAGAATGTGGCCACATCACAACGACACTGATGCTTTCTTTTTAGCAAGGATGGAAAAATGTTGAAAAGAATTAAAGAAAATAAGAAAGATGAGATTATCTCATATTGTTTCGAAAGATTCGGACTAGCTAAAGAAAATTTAAAATCCTACTGCTGGTACGAAGGGTCAAAAAATAGAATATTTATAGGACCTAAAGAAATTGAAAGGATTAATCCTGA
>MDTB01001799.1_pt1 | contig 27672 bp, 9 predicted proteins | sample 811161 | NCBI WGS metagenome assembly MDTB01 (sample SAMN05326650, study PRJNA326480) | marine metagenome | isolation source: seawater | place: Mediterranean Sea | collected 2009
GATGACATTAGATTTTCAGCACCAAGAGCATTAGCTGTTCAAGAGAGAGCTGTTACAAAAGAAGATTATAAGACATTAGTTGTTAATGAGTTCAATGATATATCATCTTTGAATGTGTATGATGGTGCAGATGAACCTGTACCTCAAATGGGTGTTGTTAAGTTAGCAATACGAAGTGATTCATTTGATGTTCTTCCAACAACATTGAAGACACAGATAACTAACTTCTTAAAAGATAAGACACCTATTGGTATTAGAACAGATATAGTTGATCCTACATTCATCAATATTGATGTACATGCAGACGTTAAGTACAATAGAAATGCAACAGATGATAATGTAGCTACTATTCAAACAGCTGTAGAAACAACAATTGATACATTCAATAGCGATAACTTAGATGACTTCTTTAAAACATTTAGAAAAAGTAAATTGATTGAAAAGATTAATGAAACCAAAACATCTATTCTAAGTTGTGATGTTACTGTTAGAATGATGAAGCTAATCAGTCCTCAAGCAAACGTTGCATTTGATGAAACATTAATATACAATCAACCATTCAAAAGAGACAATCCAGTGGAACCTGTTGATCAAGGTGAGTTTGTATCCTTTTCTACTCCATCTGTTGAATCTGAACCATTTGTATTCCAAAATATTACTGGTGCATCAATAAGAGATAATGGTGCAGGAGCTTTGCAAGTTGTCACAGCTAACTTATCAAGCATAGAAGTATTGAGTTCAAATGTTGGTACTGTTGACTATGATTTAGGACAAATTGTAGTATCTAACTTGATCATAAATTCTTATTCATCTGGTGCATCATCTGGCACATTGAAGATATTTGCAAGACCTAAAGATCAAGACATTGAAGGAAAACGAAACGATGTGATCAGGATTAGAACAAATGAGACTAACGTGACCGTCATTGAATTAAGAGAATAGTATGTCAGTGCTCAACACAGTTCAGGATAAGATATCTCCTCTAATACAAGAGCAGTTCCCAGACGTCTATAAAGAAGATGGGAATCTTATGACTTTGTTTGTCAAAGCATACTATGAATTCCTTGAGCAATCAGACAAACCATTAGGTCAATCAAGAGATCTTGCTTCTCAACTAGATGTTGATCAAACAACAACAGAGTTTTTGAACCACTTCAGAGAAACATATCTGTTTAGTATTCCTATGACAATGACTGTGGATGCTCCATATGTTATTAAACATATACTTGATTTGTATAGATCAAAAGGATCTAAGAGAGCTCTTGAATTATTCTTCAAGTTGATATATGGTAAAAATGCTGATCTTTATATTCCAAATGAACATCTAGCTAAAGCATCTGATGCCACATTTGTTACACCAAGATATATTGAAATCTTTGCTGACTCTACAGTAATACAAGCATTCTTAGGAAACAAAATAGAAGGTCAGCTATCTGGTGCAACAGCTTTTGTTACCTCTATTGTTGATACTAGTGTACAAGGAAAAGCATTACAGATTGTTTACCTTGAGAATCTTGTTGGTGAATTCATAAGGAATGAGTTGGTTTTTGATCCAACTGGTGTGCACTTTGCACGAACAAATGGTTCTCTTTCTGCTGTCAACATAACAGATGGTGGTAACAGTTATACTGTTGGTCAAGAACTTACAGTTAAATCACAAGCTAACACATCTACTGTTGGTGAGATAAGAGTTACTGCAGTTGCAGATGGTACTGGTGTTCCTGAATTAGTATTACAAGTTGGTGGATCTGGTTACAGTGCTAATGTTGCATTGTCCAATGTTATTGTAAGTAACACAATACTACAAGTAAATAACATATCCAATACCTATACAAATCCATATGGTGGTGCTAATACAACACCAGCAAACACGTTTCAGATATTTGAAAATGTATTTGCTCCAAGAGTTGAAGTAACTTATACTTCTGAAGATAATATATTTGCTTCTACAGCTAACACCTCAAGTTATGTACAAGGAATTAATTCTACAGCTGGTGTTATAGCTAATGGACATATTGCAATTAACGATGCTGCTGCTGGAGCAACTAATGGTACGTTGTTAATATATGAAACATCTGGATCGTTTGCAGCAGACAATGGTGTTGTTAAACTAAGATTTGGTGGTGATGCTGATGTAAACTCTGACTTTGGTGCATTTACAAATGTATATTCAACAGGTAGATTCATAGGTAAAAGAGCAAACAATATAGGAATAACCGACAACAATATGGTGTTTCCTGTAGAACCTCAAGGATTCATCAAAGGTGAAGTAACAAATACATATGCTGATATTGTTGCAAATAGATCAGGACTCAATGCAAATGTTTTGATCAATGCAGTTGGTAATGCTGTAGCCACAAATGTTTACACTGACATGATTGAGTTTACTAACTCTGGTAATGTACTTTCATTAGATATAATAATAAGTGGTTCAAATAGTAATGTTGCTGCTGCTGGTTATGGGTTCTCTAAAGATACATCTGCCGGTATTGATAATGTTATTGACAAAGCATTAAGATTTGAAACTAGTGAACTACTAGGTGAGGTGACATCATTTACAGTTGTTAGTAGTGGTAATTCATTTACTGCTGATCCTATAGTGATGGCTCAAAATAGATTTGTAGATAGTTTCTTTCAAAAAGACTTAGAGATAACATATCTGAATAGAGCTGGTGACACTCCTGCTGTAGGTGATATGTATCGTCAATACTTTGCTCATGATACAAGAACATTAACATTTTCAACTAACACAGCTAATCAATTTTCTGTTGGTGAAGGTCTCAAACAAGTTATCAATAGTAGTACAAATACATTCATGCAAATAAGATCAATTACCAATACAACACATATGGTAGTTGGTGGATTGTATACATCAAATACAACAGCTGGTGCTGAGAGATTAATTGGTGATAATGCAACAATCAATGCAACTATAAACATAACTGGATTGTTATCTGGTGCAACTATAAACACTATAACAGCATCATCTAACACTAGTGAAAACACAGTTGCTGTTGGTAAAGTATTAGAATCTAATACATCAAACAACTACTTGAAGATGAGAATGCATTCTATTGAACATGATTTCAAAGTATCTGATGTTACCTCAGAGAGATTACAGTCAAACAATAATAACAAATCATTCCAGATCAATACTATAGATGAAGATACAAACAATTACAACCGGTTTGTTAAAGCTGGTGTCAATGCAAATACGTTTGCTAATGTTACCATTGGTCAAGGATTGATTCAACAGGCAGAAGTTGTAACATCAGGTTTAGGATTCAAAGACGGAGAAATATTAGACTTTACATTAGGATCAAATGCACAAGCAGTTGTTGGAACAGCTGTTGCCAATGGCACAGGTATTGGTGTAGGGTATGTTAAGCTCGATAGTGGTGTACTTGGAGAAGAGTTTTTCCTCCATGATAACAACTTCTTCCAACAGTTCTCATACGAGGTGTTGTCTGAGTTTGAACTAAATAAGTATGAAAGAATTCTTAAAGAAGTAATCCATACAGCTGGATACAAACTATTTGGTCGGCCTGTTGTAGAGTCGTTCAACAATACAGCAATCTCAGTTGCTAATTCAGCTGTAAGTCAGGCGTAGGGTATGACAGAAAGAGTATACAAAGAGTTTAATGTTCATAGTGCAGAGCAGCTTACTGAGTCTATAACAGAAGCCTCTAACACAATGTACTATGTGTTTAGTACAAAGCATACTGCATATAGTGAAAGTAGTACACCAACTCCTAATGCATCTATTGCTAACTCATTATTCCAAACATATGATGAAATGTTATTTGGTAAACTTGTTACATCTAATGACATATCACAAGCAATATACAATAATGCATGGTCAAATGGTACAATATACTACGCATATGATGATCAAGATGCAACATTAAACGATAAAGTTTATTATGTATCAACATCAGAAGGATCTGATTATCACGTATGGAAATGTATAGATAACAATGGAAATAGTGTTTCAAACTCACAACCATTGTTTTCTGATGTTTCGTCTTCATTAAGTTCATTGTATTTAAAGACTGCTACTGATGGATATCAGTGGAGATTTATGTACACAATACCAGCTGCTACATATAATAAATTTACATCAAACAATTATATTCCTGTTGTAGCTCATGCAAATGCATCTGGTAATGCAATCAATGGTGCGTTAGATGCATTCGTTGTATCCAATAGTGGCAACAACTACAATGAGTTTGCAAATGGATCTGTAGTATTAGGTACTAATGGTATGTTGTTTACCATTAACTCTACTTCATTTACTTTATCAGGTAACAATGATTTCTACAATAACTGTTCAATATATTTTACAGCTGGTACATCAAATGGTGAAATAAGAGAGATCACAGATTATGTTTCAAACTCTACTGGTAAGTTTGTAACGGTTAATACTGCATTTTCATCTACACCAGATAGTACTTCTAAGTTTGAAATCACACCTACAGTTAGAATAAAAGGTGATGGTTCAAATGCAATTGCTAGAGCACTAATCAATACAAGCACAAATACAGTTGCAAACATTCAAGTATTGCAACGAGGTTCTAAGTACACGTATGCTGATGTAACTATTGAAGCAAATAATATGGCTTCAGCAAATCTTGCAGTTGTTAGAGCAGTGATAGGTCCTTTTGGTGGACACGCACATAATCCAGCATCAGAGTTGGATGGTAGATATGTTATTATATCTACAAACTTTGCTAACAATGAATCAACTAATATTCAAACAGATAATGACTTTAGAACAATAGGTCTAATTAAAGATCCGTTCTATGCAAATACAAGAATAACAATTGATGCTCCAACAGCTAACTTCCAAGTTGATGAAACAGTAACTGATTCTGGCACTGGAGCTACTGGTACATTAGTTGCATCTAACACTACAACAGTTAACTTAACTAATGCATCAGGTATTTTCTTATTATCATCTAATGTCACAGGAAGTATAACAGGAGCAACTGCAAACGTAACTGCTGTAAGAGTAAATGATTCAGACTCTGGTAGAGCCAACTATCACTACTTTCAACAAACAACTAAATTTGAACATAACTTAGTATCTGGTTCTGTATTCACTGAAGATGAAGCTGTATCACAAGCTACCAGTGGAGCAAATGGAGTTGTATATCAAAGTAACACTACACACACTTCTTTGACAACAGTCCGCGGAGACTTTGAAGCAGCCAACAGCTATATAGTTACTGGAGGTACTTCATCACAAACAGCTAGATTCAAGTCTACAATACCTGGTGATCTTGTGAGAGGATCTGGAGAGGTATTATTTCTCAAGAATATAGAAGCTGTGTCGAGATCAAACACTTTAACCGAAACAGTCAAACTCGTGTTAAAATTTTAGAGGAACGAGATGTCTAAAACCCTTGATACTAACTTAAACGTAAGTCCGTACTTTGACGACTACGATGTTGATTCACAACATCACAGAGTATTGTTCAAACCTTCTGTTCCTATTCAGGCAAGAGAGTTAACACAACTTCAAAGTATACTACAGAACCAAATTGAAAAGTTTGGTGATGTTGTTGTTAAAGAAGGATCAATTGTTGAGGGTTGTTCCTTTAACATAAAAAACACAGAATATGTAAAACTACTTGATAGAGACACCGACGCAGCATTGTATACTGTTTCTGAATTTGCTAATGGTTTCTTACAACACGAATCATCTAACTTAATTATGCAAACTATTGATTCATCAGCTGGTTTTGAAATAACAAACCCTGATTTGAATACATTGTACGGTAAATATGTCAATAGTGGTAACTCTAGTGGTACAGATAAACTTAGGTTTGTTGCTGGTGAAACATTAAAGTTCTATCCAGCTAATGGACAGATATCAAATACATTTACTATCAATGACGGTGGATCGGCTTTTACTAATGGTGACACTCTTATCTTTACAGCTACTCGTGGTATTAACGCTAGTGCTAATGTAACAACAAACAGCACTGGTGGCATTACAGCAGTATCATTAATTAAAGCAGGACAAGATTTCAAAATCAATGATGTACCTGTCATTACATTCAGCACAGCTGGCGGTACTGGTGCTAATGTTACTTGTACAATTAACTCAACAGCTTCGTTTGAGATTGCTGGATTGGGATTTACAGTATCTGGTAACACAGAGTTTGATCCAGTTGGACAAACAAAACGTGTTAATGTCTCTGATGGTACGATATATCAAAAAGGTCATTTTGTTGAGGTAGACCAACAAGGTGTCAATGTACTAAGATACAATTCAAATCCAAACAATATGTCAGTTGGATTCATTACTGCTGAAACTATTGTAAACAGTTCATCAAACACATCACTATTAGACAACTCTTCTGGTTTCAATAACGAGAATGCTCCTGGTGCAGATAGACTTAAATTAACACCAACGCTTATTAGTAAAACTAAAGCTGAAGGTGTAAGTTCTAATAACTTCTTAGCTCTTATTAAATTTGAAAATGGTGAACCAATCACACTCAAAGAAGAAACACAATTTTCAGAGCTAGGTGAGGAATTAGCTAAACGTACATTTGAAGAAAGTGGTGACTATGTTGTCAAACCATTCTCTTTCCACACAGAAGATGATACAGGTAATACAACATTTGATACTATTGTTATTGGTGCAGGTAAAGCATTTGTTAAAGGATTTAGAAACGAAACTATTGGTGCTTCAAGAACACAAATAAGAAAAGGCACAACAACTGCTAATGTTGAGAATGCTACAATAAGTCAAAACTATGGTAACTATATCATTGTTGATGAATACTTAGGTAGCTTTGATTTCAATACTGGTGCTGCAATCAAATTACTTGATACAGCTGGTAATAGAATATCAACGTGTCCAGCAGGTTCTGCAGAGACAGTTCCATCTACAAACACTGCAACAGCTGTTTCAGCATCAGCTCCAACATATTCTGGTACCATCATTGGTAATGCAAGAGTAAGATCTGTTGTTTATCACGATGGTGTTGGTGGTAAAGAAGACGGAAAGTATAGGTTATATCTATTTGATATTGTAATGAACCAAGGTAAAAACTTTGCAGACGTAAGAGCTGCTTCTTATTTTACCGGTGCAGATGCTGGTGTAGGTTTTGCTGATGTGGTATTAAACAACGGTAGAGCTGTACTCAATGATACAAACCTAAGAAAATTTGTAGTACCTACTGGTGTGAAAGGTATCAAAACTTTCAATCATAAGACATTAGCTGAGTCGTCATACACATATAGAACAATATCAACTGGTACTGCTGCAACTAATGGTACCATAGTTATTACATTAACAGGTAACCAAGTCTTTGACTATACTGGTGGTTCAACTCTATCTACTGATCAAGAAAAAGATTTTGTTATTGTAGCTAACAATACATCTGCTCAGACAGCAACATTAACTGGAACTGTAACTACAACTACTTCTAATGTTGTTACTGGTAGTAGTACTACATTTACTACTGACTTTCAAGTTGGTGATACAATAAGAGTTACTGGATCAGAAGATGAAGTTATCACAGGTATTACAAACTCTACACATTTAACAACAAGAGCAGCTTTCTCAACTGCTGTTAGTGGTGCTGCATATAGACGATTATATGTTGCAGATAAAGTTATTCATTTGGATGATGTATCCGGAAACACAGGTTCAAATGTTACAATCAGTACAGACCAGAAGTCTGCTACTATCAATATGTCAAGAGGTTCAACTCTTGAGTCTACATTTGCTTTACATATAACTCATAACATTACAAAAAGACAATCAGCTCAGAAGAATAAACTTCTATCGGCTAATACTTATGTAAAAATTAACTGTGCAACCAACGCAGATACATCTGTAGGACCTTGGTGCTTAGGAGCTCCAGACGTTCTTAATCTACAAAAAGTATATGTTCAATATAATAACTTTACAAGTATTGAAGCTGCAGGTAATGATAAGACTGAACACTTTGAGTTGTTACCAAACCAGAAAGATGGATTCTATGATCTATCTAAACTGAAACTAAGAACCGATACTCTTGGTGCACCTACGATTAACAGTACAGCAAGAATACTTGCAGTGTTCAATCACTTTGTAGAAAGTGGTAGTGGTTTTGGTTATGCTACTGTAGATAGTTATCCTGTTGATGATGACACAGCAACATTACCAGCTGATAAGATAAGAACAGAACGTATTCCAATCTATACATCTCCACAGGATGGTCAATCAATTGATCTTAGAGATGCTGTAGACTTTAGACCATATGCTGCTAACACAGCCAATACAACTAATGCATTGACTGCTGGAGCTGCAACTACAAACCCAGCTAAAACAGTTTCATTTAGTGGTGAACAATATCTAGCTGCTCCTGGTAAGTCAATGGCTGTTGACTACGAACATTACCTACCAAGGATTGATAAACTTATGATGGACACTCAAGGGGTGTTCAGTACAACTGAAGGTGCATCAAATATAAGACCTGTACCTCCTCAAGACTCTGCAACAGCTATGACTGTTGGATTGATTACTGTACCAGTATTTCCATCACTAGCAAGTCTACAAGCTGCTCGTTCAGGTCGACCAGACTATGCATATCAAATCTTGAGTAAACAGCAACGTAACTTCACAATGAAAGACATTGGTCAGATCAAAAATGAAGTTAGAAAGATACAATATTACACATCTCTTAACTTACTAGAGAAACAAGCTATTGATCTTACTATTCCATCATCTGCAAATGCTTCATTAGAGAGATTCAAAAACGGAATACTTGTTGATAACTTTGTTGATCAAACAGTAGCTGACATTGGAAACAGAGAATTCAAAGCTGGTTACGATAAAGTAAACTCTGTATTGACTTCAAGACAAAAGAATAATGTGATTGATATCACACCAAATGCATATTCCAATACAGTAAAAACTGGTGATCTAATCACTCTTACATATGATGCTGTAGCTGAATATGATCAGAGGTCTGCTACAAGAACAAGAAACCTAGCTGAGTTGTTCTGGAACTATTCTGGTATTGTAAACGTATTTCCAAACTATGATAACTTTCACGACATCAGACATCCGCCTTCAAATGACTTTCATGTTGAGTTAGACTTAACACAAGGTACACGATCGTTGTTGAATAGTATACGAGACCTTGAAGCAATTCAAGAACCTCGTAGTGAAGTTATTGGTGATACATCAGCAACTAACTTTCTTGGAGCTACACAAAGTTCTGTAGTTAACCAAGTAAGAAGTCCTGTTCCTGGTGGTAGTGTTTCAAGAAATGATACAACTACAACAACAGTAAACAACTTTGAAACCATTAGAACTATCAGACGACAGCAAAGTGAAAACCAGTTTCAAACACAAGACATTGTTAATACACAAACTGTTGGTGAGTTTGTAAGAGACATATCTTTCAATCCATTCATTAGAGAACAGTTGTTATATCTACATGCATTTGGATTAAAACCAAATACAAGACACTACATATACTTTGACTCTAAAGCAGTCAGCACTCAATGTCAACCAGCTACAGTAAATGTTGGTGATGCTATAAATGAGTCTAACTTTAGAACAACTGGTGCTGTAGGTGATGCAATAAGATCAAATGAATCTGGTGAGGTGTTTGCGGTATTTCATCTTCCAGCAGAAACATATCCAGTTGGTGAAAGACAAGTCAACGTTTCTGATCAAGCAACAGTTGCTGCTGCTTTTGATACAGGATCACAAGCTGGTGGAGTGTTCAATGCATACAACTTTGGTATTGATAAGTCTAGCATACAATTGACAACAAGACAACTAGGTGTTACAAGATCAAGAGTTGTAACTGGTGAAACAGTTGAAACACAAGCTACTAGATCAAGAAGAACAGAAACAAATACAATTCCTGGTCCAGGTACATTTGTTGCTAATCCTCCTGCAGCTGCAGTTCCTCCTGCAATCATTACAACACCTCCTCCTACTGCAGCTCCAGAAGATGATGGAGATGGCGACGGTGATGGAGATCCTTTAGCACAAACATTTATAGTTAAGAATGTTAATACAACCACAGGTCAATTTATCACTAAGATGGATATCTTCTTTGAAAGTAAAGATCCAGTACTTGGTGTGTTGTTACAGATAAGAACAGTTGAGAATGGTTTTCCATCATCTCACGTTATGCCTAATGGTGAAGTACATCTAAGGTCAGCTGATGTTAATGTAAGTACTGATGGAACAACAGCAACAACATTTACATTCCCCGCTCCAGTATTCTTGAGAAGTGGATTAGAGTATTGCTTTGTATTGAAACCTGATGCAAACAATCCAAACTACAACATCTATGTTAGAAAGACTGGTGATACAGATATCACTACAAATACTATAATAAACCAAGATAACTTTGAAGGTCTTATGTTCTTATCTACAAACAACAGAGCATGGAGACCATATCAACAAGAAGATGTTAAGTTTACAATCTATAGAGCTGAGTTCAATGCATCTGATGGTAGTGTTGATTATCAGAATGCTGATCATGAATTCTTTACATTGGAAAGTGTCAATGGTACATTTGAACAAGGTGAGAGAGCATTTGTATACAATAATGCAGCAAACATTACTGGTAATGTTGCATTTTCAACAACCAGCGAAACAGTTACTGGCACAGGTTCGACATTCACATCAGACCTTGCAGTAGGACAGTTTGTTGCTCTGACTAATGGTACATCTCACTCAGTTAGAGAGGTGACGGCAATAACAAACAACACCATACTAACTGTACGAGGATTTCCAGACTTTACGTCATCTCAAGCTGATGTTCAATTGACACCAACTGGTGAAATATTCTATTATGAAAGTACTAATCAGCTTAGAGAGATGCATCTAATCAAGTCTACTGCTGCTAATGCTACATTCAAATTTGCTAACACAAATAGTATTGTTGGTAGTGAATCTGGTGCAAATGCTACAATCACAGAAGTTGAAAATATTAACATGACTGCATTTGATAACATGATATATCAAATCACACCAGCAGATACAGCATTAACTCAATTTCATCAATCAAATACTGCAACTGGACAAACTGCTAATACACAGTTTCCAATCAACAACAGAAATAGATTGACTGAAGTTGCTATAATTAAGAGTAGATCAAATGAGATAGTTGATGGAACAGGTAAGTCATTGAAACATACTTTCTTGTTTAACTCAGCTAAGTCCCATCTATCTCCTGTGCTTGATGATGGTATTAGTAATATACTAAGAGTTGAAAATATAATTAACAACAGTAATACTAATGAGCACTTACCATTAACTGGTGATGCAACCGCTAAGTATCTTTCCAAATCTGTTACTTTGGATGAAGGATTAGATGCTGAAGACTTGAGAGTGTTTGTTACAGCTACCAAACCTGGTTCAGCTGATGTTGAAATATATGCAAGAATATCTAATGAGTTAGAAGTTGATGACTTTGAGGACAGACATTGGACAAGGTTACAGCTTGAAGGGTTCAATAAACAATCAGCTCCAGGTTCAATAGATGACTTTGCTGAGTATGAATATAGAATACCCGATACACCTCCATCAACATTGCTTGTTGGTAAAGGTCTTGCTGATAATGCAAATGCATTGATTGCAACAACTGATGATCAATCTAGTGCACTATCTGCAGGAGACTTGATAAAGATAGTTAACACAGATGCATCAATAGATTATCAAATTGAAACAGTAACTGCAGTTAACTCTACAGTTGTTACAGTTGGAAATGCAATCAGCTTTGATAACACACAAGCAGATATACTGAAGGTAGACACGCCTCAGACAGCGTTTAAAGACCCTCAGAACGAGTTCATTGCAACATACTACAATAGTAGTCAGAATAAATTTGATACATTCAAAAACTTTCAGATTAAGATTGTATTGAAGAGTGGTAATGCTGCATTAGCACCAAGGGTAAGGGACTTCAGAGCTCTGGCATTGAGTATTTAACATGTCAGATCAAATACGATATGAAACAGATAACGATTCTTTTGATCGGGATCCTAACTCCATGGCTCTTATAAATACAGATAGGAATGCCTACTCACTCTATAAGAGTCGTAGGAAAGACGCGCTTGCAGCAAGACAACTACATAATGATGTAGAAGAACTCAAGTCTGATATTGGTGAGATCAAACGAATGATACAGAATTTAGCTAGAGGATAGTATGGCAAAAACATCTTACTTAGGAGCTAATATAGCAGTAGCTACTGATACGTTTAGAGAATGGGTTGAGAGAACTAACCAGCTCGTATATGATCAAGGAACTATTGTTATAACTGCTGGAGCAGTTGCTCTACCAAATTCAACTAACCATACTATAACATCAGGTAACGGTCATGTCAACGGTATCTTTTCTGCAAATACATTAGTAGCAAAAGATAATATAAGAGGTGGTACAGTACAAACTGCTGCTGCCATGACTCTTGCATCTAATCTTCATGCATCTGCAAATATCACTCATGATATTGGTACACCAACAATGCAGTTTGGAAATGGATACTTTAAGAATGTGTTAGCATCAGGAGATGTTGAAGCTAGTTATTCTTCTGACATTGCTTTGAAAACTGATCTACAAAAAATGGAAAATGCAGTAGAGGTATGTAGAAACCTTAATGGCTATATGTTTAAATGGAAGACAGATGATCAAAAGAATGGTCAGACTGATCTAGGTGTTATTGCTCAAGAGATAGAAGCTGAATTACCATTTCTTGTATCAACAAATGGAAATGGAAACAAGGCTGTTAAATACCAGTCGCTCATTCCTCTGTTAATAGAAGCTGTAAAAGAGCTTGACAAGAGAGTTGAAGAATTGGAGAAAGACTAATGCCATTAAAAGTTAACGGTGTTACGATTGTTAACAGCACAGCTAATGTGCAAACATCTACACTGCCGGATACAGGCATATCAACAGGCAACTTTGGAAACACGACCTTTGCTGTCACGGCAAATGTAACTAGTAGAGGACTTGTTAATGCTATAAGTGTAGCAGCCATTACAAAGACATCACGTAACTTTGAAGCTGCATCTAATAATGATTCCGAGTATGTTGTCTACGTTAGTACATCGACACCTTCTGGTGGCGCTAATGGAGATATCTGGTACCAGACATTTAGTTGAGGCATATATAAAGTATGTCTTACTCTAATCGACTTTACGCAAAAGAATATGCTGGAGGGGATCGAACCTTTGAGGTTTCGTATACTGGTACTGGTACCAGGACTCCTTACATCGTATACACAAATGCGTTCCATGGATTCTATAATGGATTCGAGGGAGTCTATACTAATAGTAGGACATCAACTCTTGCATGGCAAACAAACTTTGCTGGAGCATACACAGCTTCATATGAAGGCTTTGTAAACTATAATTCAGACGATACAGATACTTACTCAAAAGCATATACATCATTAAAGAACTTTACTGGTCAATTAGGATACAGAAAAGACTATTCAGCCACAGGTAATCAACCAGATAATATCTGGTCTACAATGAACATCTTGGCTAACTACAGTGGTACATATAGTACTGATATTGCATACAGCCGTGTTGTTGGTTATGTTGGTGATGGAAACTATGATGGTGCAGCATATACAGCTACATGGGTTGGAGAGCTAGCATACACACCAACATATAGTGGATTTGTTGGCTTTGCTTCATATACAAAAACATATGAAGGTTCAACAACATATACCAAAACATACACTAAGACATATGTTGGTAACACAATATACCAAGCTGAGTGGCAGAGAGACTACTTAAAAGCATATGGTGGTACAGCAACCTATACAAAAGCGTATACTGTTGATGTAAACTACGACAAAGACTATTCTGCTGGTGCATGGGTAGGAGCAGACAGTTTTGTAGTTTATAGTAAAGACTATGGTGGTGCAATAACATATCTTGATTCTACTGGTGCTGGTTTCACAGGGTTTGTTAACTACACCAAGGGTTATCAGGCTACACAATTCTATACAAAGACATATGTTGGTACAGTAGATTATAACAAAAACTATGTTGGTGCTGCTGATTACACTAAGGCATACACTGGCCGTGCTTCATACATGGCTGAAGAGAACTTCAATAAAAACTATACAAAAGCATATACAACAGTAGCTGACTTTACAAGAGTGTGGTCTGGTGGCTTGTCATATCTTGGTAACGTAAACTATGATGGACTAACATACACAGGCACATATGCTGGTGATACAAACTATCAAACTCTTGTATACTATGTTGGAACATCTGACTATGTTGGTACATATGAAGGTCTGGCTGATAACTCATATCTTGGTTCTGCATTTGTTGGTGTATATGAAAAAGATTACATTGGTAACTATTTTAGAATATATACTAAGATCTGGCAAAAAGATTATGTAACAGATTACAACAAGAACTATGTAAAAACTTATACTAAAAGATATGAAAAGTTATATGTTGGTGATTACGTTGCTGCATATCGGACATCATATCACAAAGATTATGATAAAGTCTATTCTAAAATATGGACAAAAGCATACGAAGTTCCATATACCAAGATTTATTCTAAAGATTGGGAAAAGACATATACCAAAATCTATACAAAAGTTTGGACAAAAGACTACCTTGAAGATTATGGCAAAGCATGGCTTGGCATATACAACAAAGATTATATCAAACTATACAACAAAGTATATTCCAAAGATTGGGTTAAAGATTACGGAAAAGCATATGTAGGTCCAGTCTACTATGGAGGATTTGCATCCGGTTCTCAAACAACTGCATACAATAAAGTTTGGCAGAAAGCATATACAGCTGATTATACAAAAGATTGGGAAAAGGCATATGTCAAATCCTACGAAGGTAGCTTTGATGCAACATATACTAAAAACTGGTTAACAGATTATGCAGCAGACTATTCCAAAGACTGGGTTAAAGCATATGCTAAAGACTATGATAAAGTTTGGAATGCTACTTACGAAAAAGATTATGGCGCCGACTATACCAAAATATGGACTAAGAACTATGATGAGTCTTGGGCCAAGGAATGGGAAAAAGATTACGGCAAGACATATACAAAAATCTGGACTAAGATTTGGCAGAAAGATTATGTTACTGATTATGAAAAAGACTATGGTAAGACATACACTACTGACTATCTAAAAGACTATGTTGCAACATATAACAAAGATTATGTTGCAAACTATGATCAAATATATCTTACAAATTGGTCTAAAGATTATGCTGAAGACTATACTAAGGTATGGGAAAAAGCATACGATGCAGCTTATACTAAGATATGGGTTGGAACGTATGAGAAAAACTGGGTCAAAGCATACGAGAAAAATTATGTCAAGGCTTACATAAAAGCATATGGTAAGACTTGGGAAAAAGACTATGTCACAGATTATGATAAAGTCTATACAAAAGCATACAACAAAGGTTATGTCAAAGCATACACTGCTGCATATACTAAGATCTGGAATAGAGATTGGGTCAAAGCATATGCTAAGGTTTGGCTTGGTGAGTATACAAAAATTTGGGATAGAAATTGGGAAAAAGACTATTCCAAGGCATATGAAAAAGCATGGGTTGGTGTATACAGCAAAGACTATGTTACATCTTACCATGTTCCATATGATAACTTTGACACCACTGTTCTATTACTAAATGCTGAAATACCAAATGCAACTGATGGTGATGTAGAGTTTATTGATGCATCTGATCAAGGTAACCATGTTACAACTGTACACGGTAGTGCTGCTAAGAGTACAGATCAAAAGAAATTTGGTTCTGCAGCTATAGAAGTTCCAAGCAGTGGTTCTAGTGGTCTAACAATTAACTTTGCAGATGATGACTTCAACTTTCAAAATGAAGACTTTACAATTGAGTTTTGGTTAAGAGCTCCTGGTACAAACAATGCTACAATCTTAGAAGCATACGATCATTCTGACAATAGTGTCAAATGGGCTATCAGAGGTAACGATGCATCTAGTCCTAGTGAGATAATATTCTACGAAGGAACAACTGCTAGAGTTACAGCAGATGACAATAGTCCTTGGTCATCTGATACATTTAATCATGTTGCAATTGTAAGAATAAGCAACGCAATCAAAGTATACATTAATGGTACAGCTGATGCAGCAACGTATACCTCAGCTGCTAACTTAACTGGAGCCACTAGATTAGTAATTGGTAACAGAAGACAATTAGATGCATCTGTTGGTGGTTTCATTGATGACCTTAGAATAGACAAAACCAATGGTAAGTATACTGGTAACTTTAATGTTACTGATAATGAGACAGCTCAAGAACAAATAAATTCTGCTGATTGGACATCATTCCAAAAAGCATATGTTAAAACATACAGTGCAGACTATACTAAGATCTGGGCAAAGGATTATGATAAGACATACGAAGGTGTCTTTGATGCAAGTTATGAAAAAGCATATGATAAAGTATATACAAAGGTATGGGAAAAAGATTACGTCACAGATTATACCAAGGTCTGGAATAAGAACTGGGAAAAGGCATACGATAAAGTATACACTAAAGCCTGGGTTGGAGCGTATACTAAAATATATGTAGGTCCAGTTTACTATGGTGGTTTTGCATCAGGATCACAGACAACAAACTATACCAAAGTTTGGGAAGGTAGCTTTGATGCTGACTATACTAAAATTTGGAACAAAGATTATGAAAAAGCATACGATAAAATCTATACCAAAAACTGGGTAAAAGCATACGATAAGACATACACTAAAGACTGGGTCAAGGCATATGCTAAGACATGGACTGGTGTATATACTAAGATATGGACAAAAGATTACGATAAAGTTTATACTAAAATTTGGAACAAAGACTATGTAAAAGATTACGTCAATGTTTGGGTTGGTGAATGGGTCAAGAATTGGGTTAAAGATTACGAAGGTTCTTTTGATGCAACATACAACAAAGTTTGGGTGAAAGCATATTCCAAAGACTATGATAAAGTATATGAAGGTTCTTTTGATGCCACATATGAGAAGGCATACTCTAAAGACTATGATAAGGTCTATGAGACAGATTGGAACAAAGAGTATATTGAAACATATGAAAAAGACTATACTAAGATATGGACTAAGAACTGGGTCAAGAATTATGATACTGAATACGAAAAGCAGTATGATAAAGATTGGGTTAAGGCATACGAGAAAGATTATGTAGCTGCATATGACAAGAACTGGGATGCAGTCTACAACAAAGATTGGGTCAAAGCCTACGATAAGGTTTATACTAAGTTATGGGCTAAAGACTATGAAGCTGCTTATACCAAGATTTGGGATAGAGCTTGGGTCAAGAGTTACGATAAAAACTGGGTCAAGACTTATACCAAAGACTGGAACAAAGTATATGTTAAGACGTATACTAAAAATTGGGTTAAAAATTACGAGACAGATTACTCAACTGATTACGGTAAGACATATACAAAAGCATATGAAGCTCACTATACAAGAGACTTCCTCAAGTTATGGCAAGGTGAGTATACTAAGAACTATGACAAAGACTACTTAAAAGACTATGTCAAAACGTATACTAAAAACTGGGTCAAAGATTACGAGACTGACTATACTCAAGAGTATCAAGGTACTTACACCAAAGCCTATGAAGGTATCTTTGCAACATTTATCAAATACTATCTCGGTGCTAAAAACTGGGAAGGTAATATAAACTACACCAAGAACTATACTGGTCTAAGGTATTATGGTAAGGCTTGGGGTACTGAGTATGCAAAAACTTGGACTGGTAACTATACTCACGCATACGAAAAAGATTATGTTAAGAACTATGATGCTGACTATACAAAAGATTGGACCGCAACATATACCAAGGCATATGTTAAGAACTATGATAAAGTATACACCAAAGTATGGGCTAAAGATTGGACCAAGGCTTATGTTGATGGGTCTGGTGATACCTATACTAAGGTATGGTCAGCAGATTATGCTGCAGACTATACTAAGGCTTGGAACAAAGATTATGAAAAAGCATACGATAAAGTTTGGAACAAAGTATATACCAAGTCTTGGGAAAAGGGTTACGTTAAGAATTATGATAAAGAGTATGTTGCTAACTATACTGGATCGTATGGAGGTGCAGCAGCTTATCTAAAAGCATATGCTGGAACAACTGATTACTCAGGTCCTGTTAACTATACTAAGACTTGGGAAGGACCATACATAGCCAGCTTTGCACCATCGTATACTGGTGATAGTGACTTTACACAAAGATATACTGGTGCACTAACAAGGAATGTTCCTTACGAAGGTACAACAAGTTTTGTAGGTCCTTCTGGTGGTCAGCTTGATTCTAACCTTGCTGGTCAACCTAAACTTCATATTATGCAAGACAATACTTGGAAGAATGTCAAGCAATTGTTTGTACATGCATCTGGTCAGTGGAAGAAAGTCAAGTACTTAAATACTAAACAAGGTGATACTTGGAAGCTAGCATACATTGGTTACGATACAACTGATATCTTCTTAGATGAAGGTGAAGTTCTTACTAGCGATAGTGATGCAGGTTCAGCTCGAGGTCACGATCTTCATATGGGTAAGATCACTTACTATGTAAATGACTTCAACTTAAAATCATATCTTGAAGCTAAAGGTAAGACACCAGATACTGTTCCACAATTAGTGAACATATTTGTTGGTGTAAAAGATGACTATACTAAGAACTTTGTATTTGGTTCTACAGCAAATAATATTCCTGCTGTAAACTTAAATATGGATTCTGTTACAGCTAATGTTTCAGGAGATACACAAGCAGAGATCAAACACCTTGTACGCATTGTAAACTACACAACTGGATTCATCGTAGGTAAAGGTGGAGATGGTGGTGATGCAAATGGAAGCACAAGAGGTCTAGGCAGCCATGGTAGTGATGGTGGTCATGCTATTGAGTCTGGAGCCAATGTACATCTGTTTGTAGAAAACTATGGTACTATTGGTGGTGGCGGTGGTGGTGGAGGTGCATCTGGTATCTCTGATCCATACAGTAAAGAATCTGGTGTGTACACAACTACATATCTTGGTGACACATATCATGGTTCTGGAGTACTTACTGAGTATGGTGCTACGTGGAGTAAAACATATACAAAAGACTGGATTAAAAATTACGTTAAAGTATATGTTGGCGACTACACTAAAGTATATGAAAAAGATTATTCTGCAGACTATGTTAAGGCATACGTTGGTGTATATAATAAAGACTGGGAAAAGGTATACGTTAAAGAATATGCAGCAGACTACACTAAAGTATATGCTAAGGATTGGGAAAAGACATATACTAAAGCATACGAAGGCTCATTTGATGCAACTTATACTAAGACATATACCAAGATATGGGAAGGTAATTATACCAAAACATATACTAAAAACTATGATAAAGTTTACACAAAAGTATGGGCCAAAGACTTCAGCACAGTATATCAAGGTGAGTATACAAAAGTATGGTCTAAAGGATATGCAAGAGATTTTGAAGCAGCATTCAATGGTGGCGGTACAGACTATCTAAGAATCTTCTCAAAAGATTACGCCAAAGGATATGAGGTTGTATACACCGGTGACTACACTAAAGTGTGGTCTACAGACTTCAGCGCTGACTATACTAAATCTTGGGAAAAGGCATACGATAAAGAGTATGTTGGAGCATACACTAAAGATTATAATAAAGACTATGCAAAGGCTTGGGTTGGAGTATATAATAAAGACTGGGTCAAGGCTTATTCCAAAGATTATACTAAAGTGTGGACTGGGAACTATCTTAAAGACTATGCTAAGGTATGGGCAAAAGCATATGAAGGATCTTTTGATGGTACTTGGACTAAGGTTTGGACTAAAACATACACTAAGATCTGGCAAGGTGCATACGAGAAAGATTATCTCAAAGCATACCAGAAAGTATACAACAAACAATATGATGCAAGTTATACTGAAGCATACCAGAAAGCATACACTGGACAATTGTATTGGATTGATGAAGACGTAGCATCTTATACTGGAGCTGCTGGAAATTTCACATCTGCTCGAGCATATGGAGATGGTGAAGTTAGCTTTATCAAAGACTTTAACAAAGAATATGTTTCTGGATTTACTGGCCAGACAGCTTACACTGCAGGAGTACCAGGATCAAGAGGTGAGCTTGGATCATTCTCACAAGCAGAGAACTATGATGTTGATTATACTAAACTATATGCATCTCCATATACTAAAGCATACGATAAGATATATGCTAAGGCTTGGGATTCATCTGCTGCTAACTATACAGTTAACTGGGAGAAGGCTTGGGTAGAAGATTGGGCTTCAAACTGGGCTGGATCTTTCCATGGTGGTCAGCAAGATGCAATGACACCAACAAACTTTATGAAGACTTATCTTCCAGACTCTGGTGTTGCTCTATATGCAAAAGAATATACAAATACAAGATTTGGTCGTACATATGGTGGATATGAATCTGCTGGATTCATTACATCAGTTGGATCATATGCAAAAGCATACACCAAAACATATACTAAGATATGGACTAAATCATATACCAAGGCTTGGGAAAAAACATATACTAAAGTATACGAGAAAGATTACAACAAAGCATACGATGGTGCTGCATTTGCTAAAGAATGGACTAAGACATATACCAAAACATATGATGGTACAATATATGGTGGCGTATATGAAAAAACATATCAAAAAGCATATGACAAAGTATGGCAAGGAAGTTATGTTGATGAGTGGGGTGGAGCATATGATAAAGAATATGAAGCAGATTATCTTGCAACATATGTTAAGACATACATTGGTATCTATACCAAGACATACGAGAGTGCAGACGATGCATATGTAGGACCTACTTATGATGGTGCAACATATACTAAGAGTTGGGAAAAAGCATACTCTGTTGATTACTCAACTGATTGGGAAAAAGCATACACCAAGTCATACGACAAAGACTATGAAAAAGCATACGAAGCTGCTTATACAAAAGCATGGTCCAAAGACTATAATAAAGATTATGAAAAAGACTACGAAGGAACTTTCTCTAAGAGTTATGTTAAGAACTACGATCGTGTATATGTTGGTGATTATACTAAGACTTACGATAAAGATTATTCCAAAGACTATGCTAAGGTATGGAACAGCTCTGCTGCAACATATACAAAAGTATATACTAAGAGTTATGACAAAACATACTCAAGTGATTGGACTAAGTCATATGAGAAGGATTATGTAAAAGATTACACTGGTGCATTTACCAAAGCGTATACTAAAACATATACAAAAGATTACTCAGCTGATTACGCTAAAGAATGGACAAAAGCATATACCAAAACATATGATAAAGATTACACTAAAGCGTATACAAAAATCTATACAAAAGATTATGTCAAAAACTACGATGCAGATTATGTTGGATCATACACTGCAACATTCTCAAGATCATACGATGCAGAATACGAAGGATCATATGATAAAGAGTATGAAAAAGCATGGACAAAAATATGGACTAAGGGTTTTGGTTCTACTACATACATTGGTGACTACTCAGCAACATATCTTGCTGACTTTACAAAACAATATCAAAAAGACTTTGGTAGCTCATACAGTAGAGACTATAATGCTGAATATGAAGCATCATATACAGGAACATATGTTGCAACATATGTCAAGACATACTCAAAAGATTGGGTCAAGGCATATGAAGCAGACTACAACAAAGACTATACAGCAGATTATGCTACAACATGGATAAAAGAATATCTTGGTAACTATAGCAGACCTGGTGGTGTGTATGGTGCATTCCTCAAAGAATACACAGATACATTTGTTAGAGTATACAACACCAAAGGTTCATTCATTGGTACATATCTCAAAACATATACCAAGAACTATGATCAATTGTATCAAGGTGTTTATACAAAAGCATATCAAAAGGCATATGAAGGTACATTTAACCAAGACTATCTAGTAATATACAACAAAGATTATGCTAAGGCATATGTTGGACCAGTCTTCTACGGTGGTTTTGCTTCTGGCTCACAGACAACAACATACAACAAAGCATATACTAAAGGTTATGAGAAGAACTGGATTAAGACTTACACAGGTATCTTCACTAAAGATTATGAGAAGGCATACACTGGTGACTATACTAAGTCTTGGACAAAAGACTATGTTAAGACATTTGAAGATACAGCATATTCAAGAGAAGTAAACATTGCATATCTTGGATTTGCAGAGACAACTGGTGTAGCTGGTTCTGGTGGAGCTGGTTGGAACATTGGTGAAGAAGGTACTACTGAAGCTGATCACAGTCATATGTTATTCCTACCACAAGAAGGTAATCTAATCAATGGTGGTAGTCGTGGTGTTCCTGATTGGGAATATGGTAACTCAAGAGCCATTGGTGGTAAAGGTGGAGACTTAGGTAATGTTGGTACCGGTGGTGGTGAAAGATTCCTAAGAAAATCAAGACTTGGAAGATCTGGTGATGGTGGTAAACCTGGTGCAGCCATTAAAGGTTATGACTCTGATTATGTTAACATGATCTACCAGGGTAATATATTAGGTGACCCCAACTACATGTTCCAAGGTTAAGGTGTCATGGGACGGCCCCTTAAAATTAAAACCTCTGGAGGTGGAACATGGATAGCTCTACAAGAGATACCAGATACAGAATTAACCCACATAGTCCATCAAGTTCTTACAGAGTTTGCATCTAGTACTTCTGGTACTGGAACACTTTCTGTTGGAACAGATACTGGAACAAGTATTGGTACATTTACAGATACCAATTCATCAACAAGTTCCACAACTACTGTTTATCAAAATTTAACGTCCGTGTCAGAATCAAGTATGGTCCGCCCCGTGGAGTTCGGTTCAACTATTCAAGAGGCATCTGATGCAAACATTAATTCGTTCATCATTAGCACTGCTCTTTCTAATCTTGTGTCTAACGGAATTGGGTCTTATGTCCTGTCAACAACAAATCCTGACTCAGATAGATACACTGCTATAACACCAGCGCTAACTGATAACACAACGAGTACTTCTACAAGTTATAATTTATACAGAAAAACATCTGTTGCAACTGCACCAGCTCAAGTAATACCATTAAAGGTTACTGGTAGTACAGTTAAACAGATGACTAATACAGAGATCAAAACTCTCACAGCAAGAGTAAGAAATAGAATCATTGACACAGGAATTGGTAAGTATGCTATTCAAGCAGCTGCACCATCTACTGGTACATGGGTTGATCAAGGAACAATACTTGATACAAAGATCATTGATTCTGATAGCGATTCCTATTCAAGGACTTACTTAAAAACATACACTAAAGCATTTGCAAAGAATTATCTCAAGACATACACTGGAACATTTGTTGGACAGTATGTTGGTACATATGAGAAAGATTATCAAAAAGCATATACCAGTGCAATAAACTATGAGAAGATATACACTACAGTTTGGACTAAGTCATATAGTAAAGACTTTATTGGTGTGTATCAAGGTGTAGTCAACTTCAATAGAACATTTGAAGGTGACTTTGCAAAAGATTGGATCAAGTCTTACAGTAAAGCATACACTGGCTTTATACTATATGCAAAAGATTATGATCAAACATTCACAGGAAACTTTCATAAAGACTATCTCAAGGGATATGTTGGTGAGAGAAACTATCTAGCAGAGTATGCAAGAGATTGGAACAAAACATACACCAAGTTATATACTGGTGAATATCAAAAGACAGAAAACTTTGAAGTTAATTATGAAGGTGAAAGAGTTGTAAACTACAATGCAACCTTTGCTGCTTTCTACGAAGGTGAGATAACTTCAGCTGCAACATATGTCAAAGCATATGTAAAAGATTTTGGAAATGATTATGCTGCTTCATTCTCAGCTGCTGCAAACTATTCTGGTACATTCAACAGAACATACACGAAAGATTATGGTAGAGCATGGACTGTTGAGTTTTCAGGTCCTGGTGTATTCCAATCTGAATGGACTAAAAACTATACAGTAAACTATCAAAAGGCTTATGCAAAGCTCTGGACAAAAGATTGGGTAAAGCAATATACTGTTCAGTATGAAAAGTTATATGAAAAGAGTTGGTTGGAAGATTGGGTCAAGGCTTACGAGAAAGACTATGAAGCAGCATATGATAAAGATTGGATTAAAAACTGGGTCAAATCATATTCAAAAGATTGGAATAAAGATTATTCTGCTGACTATCTAAAAGACTATGGTAAGACATATACTACTGATTACAACAAAGATTATATCACCAACTACGAGAAAACATATGTGAAGGCATACGTTGGTGTATACAATAAAGACTATGTTAAAGCATATACTAAAGATTGGGTCACAGATTATACTCACAACTGGGTCAAGGCATATCTAAAGGTATGGAATAAAGACTACGTCAAGGGTTATGAGATTGCATGGAACAAAGTATGGCTGGGTGTCTACACTAAGGACTGGTCAAAAGACTATGAAAAAATATATGTAAAGAATTGGGTAAAATCATATGATGCGGACTACGCAAAACAATGGCTTGGTGAGTATGAAAAAAATTATGTCAAGTCTTATGACAAAGATTATGTTAAGGCATACGATCGCATCTGGTCACAAACGTACACAAAAATCTACGATGCAGCATACACAAAGATCTGGGCCAAGGACTGGGAAAAAGATTACGTAAAGATATATCAAAAGAACTACGTTAAAACATATAGTGCTGCATATGAAGGATCGTTTGATGAAAACTATAACAAAGATTATGTAGCTGCATATACAAAGATATGGAACAAGACTTATACTAAGATCTGGCAGAAAGACTATGTCACAGATTACACAAAGACATACACAACAGATTATAATAAAGACTATACAAAAATTTATGCTAAGGCTTGGGTTGGTGCATATACAAAAATATATGTTGGGCCTGTGTACTACGGTGGTTTTGCATCTGGATCTCAAACTACAAACTACACAAAAGTTTGGGAAGGTAGCTTTGGTGCCAACTATACAAAGGTATGGGTAAAGACATATACCAAAGATTGGAACAAAGCATATACCAAGAACTGGATAAAAAACTATGATGCTGATTATGTAAAAGCATATGATAAGATATACGAAAAGGCTTGGGTCAAGACTTATACTAAAGCATATGTTGGTGTTTACAATAAGGATTGGAACAAAGATTACGTTAAGGATTATTCCAAAAATTGGGTTAAAGCATATACTAAGAATTACGATAAAGTATATAACAAAGATTGGTCTAAAGATTGGAACGTTGATTACGTTGCAGTGTATCTAAAGAATTGGGTTAAGACATACGACAAAGATTATGTTAAAGCATATGAAGGTGCCTTTGATGCAACCTACACAAAGATATGGAATAAAGATTATCTAAAAGACTATGCTAAGTTGTGGGCTAAGGATTATGATAAAGAGTATGAAGGATCTTTTGATGCTGCATATGTTAAACAATATGCAAAGAACTGGGTAAAGGCTTATGAGGCTAGTTACGAGAAAGACTACGAAGCAGCATATACAAAGAACTGGGTTACACAATACGAGAAGAACTATGTCAAATCATACGAAGGATCATTTGATGCTGACTGGGTAAAGGCTTATACAAAAAATTGGGTGAAGACATATACAACTGATTGGAACAAAACTTATACCAAGACTTATACTAAGTTGTGGACCAAGACATATACAACTGAGTATGAAAAGGACTATGTTAAAAATTATGTTGCAAGATATCTTACAAACTGGGTAAAGACTTATGAAAAAGCATACGAGAAGTCCTACGCAAAAACTTATGAAAGAATATGGACAAAAATTTGGGAGAAAGCATATACTCGCAACTACTCCGCCACATACCTCAAAGACTATACCAAGGTATGGTCACGGGATTATGAAGGCAATTATACTGGTTTCATCAATTACACTGGACAATTTATTTCAAACTACCTCAAAGACTACGTTGGACAAGTAACAAAAACATTTTCTGGCTTTATTAATTACAATAAACTGTTTACTAAGAGCTGGGGTCGGATGTATAATAAAGAATATGTCAACGAATGGGCTAAGGTTCAAAACTTCCAAAAAGACTTTGAAAAAGATTTTGCTAAAGAATACGTAGGTGTGTATACTAAAACATACTCATCTATTCATACGTATGAAGGAACAAGAACTGTAGACTATCAGAAAACATATACAGCAGATTATACAAAAGAGTATGCAGCAGACATAACCTATGTCAAGACTTATACAGCTACACGCTCTCAAGGATTTGAAGGAGCATATGAAAAAACATATAGTAGTGAGACAGACTATGAAAAAGACTACGATAAAGAATATGAAGCTGTATATAATAGTAACTTTGGTAGCATTAACTTTTCTGCTACACTCAATTTTGAAAAGGCTTGGACTAAGAACTTTGCAAAATTTTATGATGCAGAATATGCGAAGAACTACGAAGGATATATAGACTACACACAAGACTACAATAAGGCTTATGAAGGAACTTTCACAGGATACTTTGAGACAGACTTCATAAAAACTTATTCAATAGATTATTCAAACGACTATATTAAGAGCTATATAAATACATATGTAGATACAACCAACTATGTGGGAACCGCATCTACACTTAAATTATGGGTGAGGGTTGCTTAAGGAGTATATAATGAGTAGTGAAGAAGTAATGGATATTGATCCTAGAGCCCATGGCTTTAAGATTGATACGGCCGGTAAGGTCGCTAGCTCAGAAGCAGAGTTAGCAAACAAAAGAATAGATGCTAAAATTCCAGAGTTTGAAGAAGAAATAGATCATGACATTCCTCATGACAAGGAAGAAGTGGTTGAAGAAGTTTACAAAGAAAGTCTCAGTAAAGATCGTTCAGACCGACTAGGGTTGGTCAGACCTCCAGATAAGAATATGAAAACATCATGGATGCGTGATCCTGTCGAGGCAGATGATATGGAGGAGATCAAATTGGCAGAAGAAAAAGCTAGGGAACCTGAATGGCCTTTTGGTGATGGTGAACCAATATATGCATTCTTTAGTAATGATGCAAGAACAGTACTTACATTCTTTCTAAGAATGCCAGATGATAGAGTTGAGAATCATACTATAGACTCAGCTCCTATGCATGAAGCTGCATGGCATCATCTACGAAAAATCTTCACAGAAGAAATGTTGAATAAGAATACTAGTCGAGAGATCAATAAGATTCATAGACTGCGTTCTAAAGAAGAAGATGAAGAAAAAGAACGTGAAAGTAAGATGAAGCAAGAAGGGTTGTTCGGTGCTAAAGTTGAGGCATTTGAACTGGAAGTTGTTAGTAAGTCTACTAATAGAGATTTGAAATCAGCTATCCGTAAATCAAAATCTACTATGGAAGTTATTGCCACTGTAGGTGCTCTCATTGCTCTTGATCATTTGGAGTCTAAAAAAGAAGATGTCCCAGCAGCAGCCGAATAATGGTTTTCTGTACGTAGGATCTCTGACTAAACCATATTATGATGCTGCTGTAATGTCAGCAGAGTCCATTAAGGACTACTGGCCAGAAGCTAAGATAATGTTGTTTACTCATGAAGATTGGGTACAAGAACCAAGAGAC